>ERZ835762.6-NODE-6-length-296460-cov-14.025094_pt1 | contig 296460 bp, 222 predicted proteins | sample MGYA00519687_ERZ835762 | MGnify/ENA primary metagenome ERZ835762 (study PRJEB31850, sample SAMEA3708783) | human gut metagenome | biome: human gut; feature: human-associated habitat; material: faeces | place: China | collected 2014 ... | reverse complement strand
GCTGTACCTTGATGGATCTGCTACGGCAATTACGAAGGGACTACCCGGAGGCACGTATTCTAGGGCATTACCAGCTTAGCCCCTATATAAAGAAGTCTTGCCCTTGCTTTGACGCAAGGAAGGAGTATGAAACCTTATGAAAGCCATACTATGCCTCCACAAAAAATAGTCGTCATTCATCTATTGGATATAAATTATTCTTTACTAATTCATAGAAGGCTTGAACTAAAACATTACGTTTCGAATTATTTTTATTTAAATAAATAGAAACGTAAAGCAGGTAATCATCTATTTGGGTGGAAGCATCGTATTTTATGATGCTTCCATCATTATAAACAGAATACCATTTAGAGAACAACAATCTGCGCTTTTTTTCTTTGCCATCTAAATTATCACAAACCATTATCATCGCATGGTCGTTCCTTGAGAAGAATATCCGTAATAACGAGACTATGGTCATCGCTATACGATTATCTATCGAATGAGGTCTATCCGACTCCGGCTCTATATTAAAAGTATAGACATTATCAAATGTCGGATGGTATATTGAAAAATCTATAAAATAAGCATGATAAACAATGCCATGCTTAGTCTTAAATGAATAATTCCAATCACTTTCCTCTACTATATCATAAGGGAGTGGCAAACTTGATTCCACGTTGTCGTGCTATTTCTTTTATATCACCTCCCTTTTGAATACATTCTCGAATAATTCGTTTGTCTTCCAATATCTTTTGAAAGACAGACACTGGTCTCATTTCTTTTTTTTTGTTATCCATAGAGGTTTCGTTTTTTATGTTATTAGGCAAAGATAGCTATATTATCTTACAAACAAAGTTTTACCACAAGATATTACAGAAATATCAGAATTTCTTACCGAACGCTATATTCAAGAAGGTCTTCACCAATATCTTGAAATCGAACAGCCAAGAGCGATGCTCCAGATAGAACAGGTCGTAACGCAAGCGGCGGAGCATCTTATCGACCGTGTCCGTATACCCATTGTAGAGCGTGGCGTAAGAGGTCACCCCCGGACGGATCTGGTAGAGGTAACGGTAACGGGGATCACGCTCCATGATCTGGTCGATATAGAACTGGCGCTCCGGACGGGGACCGATAAAGGACATGTCGCCCACAAAAACATTCCATAACTGGGGCAACTCGTCCAAGTGATGTACCCGAAGGAATTTTCCGACACGGGTCATCCGGGGATCTGCCCCACCCTTGTAAAGGGCCGGACCGAATTTCTCAGCGTCCAGACGCATACTGCGGAACTTATAGATGTTGAACGGGCGACCGAAACGACCGATACGCTCTTGCCTAAAGATCGCCGGGCCTCCATCCTCCCGTTTTACGGCGATATAACAAAGTAAAAACAGCGGGGAGAATACGATCAAGGCCAAAAACGCCAGCGCACAATCCCCTATACGTTTTACATTACGTTGGAACATACCCATCCCATCCGGGATGAATCGCTCCGGTTCCGCTCCCTCACTTTTTCCGAATGGTGTAGTTTTCTTTTTTTCAGCACTCATACTCTCTCACTTAATAAAGGTAGTCCCTCCACCTCGCCGGCGTGCCATTCACGGTAGTCTGCCAAGGAAAATCCGGGGACGGTCAATAGCTTGTAATCCGACTCGTCTCTTCTCAAGATATGTTTGCGGGCGTACGAGCGGAGCGAGCGATCCGTAACGGACACCATCACGATCGGGAACGGGTAGGCGAACAGGCGCAACGGAGTGGTCTCGCTATCCGGGAACGCACGATGCAGCTGGTAGGCCGAACGCTCGAACGCTACCCAGTAGGGACCCGTGCAATACAGGTGTATTGAGTTTCGGTTCGCACGCTCACGATCCATGATCTCTGTCAAACGCTCACGCAACAGGTTCATCAGCCGGATGCCCGAAGGGACGCCGCATGTCTCTCTCTCTTCTCTCATATCTTTTATTCATCGCCGTTCCCGTGCCCGAACCAGCGGTCGTAATCCCGTAAACGACGTATCAACACGGACTTGCTCCTCTTGGGCGAGGCCTCCTCCATCCAAGGGCCAACCAGCTCGTGCGCCATGCGCTGGTAGAGGCTGCTGTCCGTACAGCCGTACAGCGTGACCAGCAACAAGGCACGGGATTGCCCCGCTTTTATCACCGGGAGCATGCTGCGCATCGTGGCATGCAAACGATCGAACTCATCCGACTCGCCCAAAAGCAGATAGGCTGGAAGGAGCAAAGAGTAAAGCTTGCAACGGATCACGTCGGTCTCACCACGGAGAGAGGCGTAGCCACGCAGGACCTCACGGGCCAGACGGGCATCCTCATCCACTACCACGCCAGAGGCGTGGTAACGGCCCAAGGCCCCGTGCAAGCCCTCCGACAGACGGTCGTTGTCCAAATGGGTATACACGTGCTTGCCCCCCGTGTTCAGCTCGATCAACTCGTACTCCCCCGCTCTCACCTCGAACAAGGGGACCCACAGACAGTCGAGGATACGCACCATCACGTCCTTATGCCCACCGCCCGGCTGCACCACCACCTCCGCCTCCATGTCGGTAAAAGGGCCGGAGGTGATACGCACACGGTCGCCTTTCAACAAGCGGCCGCTATCTGGCACGTACACCGGAAGCTCGTTGGAGTAAGAAGCCGCGACCCAACGCAAGGTATCCATCTCACGATCCGAGAGGTAGGGGAAATAAGACCGCCCGCCGGAGGAAACCCGGGGTAGGAAATTGTACAGGGGAAGCGTACGCTTCAGGCGGAAGATCTCGTCCTCCGAGGCGTGGACGAACACGTAGTTGTACAGCAGGGGCCGTTTCGTGTTGACCATCTTGCCGCCCACCTTCCTCGCCTCGACATACGAGGGGGAGAAATACTCGAACAAGGCCTCCCCACGACGCTCACGGCGGGAAAGCTCAGCGTCCAGCCCCTTCGAGGGACTGATCCTGTCACGCCCGCCACCGGCGGTAGGGAGCGTGAGCACGTACCAGCGGACAGCCTCCTGATCACGTCGCTTCAGAACATGCGCCATGAACCTATCCGAGCACTTGCCTGTCAATATATCCATCTCTATGATTATCTTTTCTAGTGGTTATCCCGTGGCCCGAAAACAGACCCCACGGCAATTCAGAGCCCTACCAAGAATCATTTATATAATCTTGATAAACAGCGTTTTATATTTTCAAATATGGCATTACTGAAAATTACCATCTCTCGAAATCTTAGGCTACTTGGAGAGTAGCGTAAAAAGGTAGGAGAATGGTTATTACCCGGTTGTAGAGACGGGGCATGCCCCGTCTCCCACCGTCTGGGAGTAATTTTAAATACCATTTTGAAGGGATGAGACGGGGCACGCCCCATCTCTACAGGGATACACACAGGTTATGAGACATGGCGGAATGATACCGAAAACAAGGAGTCGTTTCGCCCGCATCACCGTGTCTATACGTCTAGGAAAAAATGGAAAAATCAAAGAATAGAGAGGGTCAAACACCAATAATGAACAAACAAGCGGATCTATTCGCTTGTTTTTAGCTATTTTTTATTACATTTGCGCCGTGAAAGAATACGCTACTCTCCAAGTAGCCTCACCCCGCTTGAGATTCATAATTATAGACACCGCCAAAGCAGGCGCTATTAACCTCCGTCATTTTCCCTAAAGAGAAACTCCTTAAATAAATTTGTGTTGTCTTGATAGATTTATGCCCCAATAGTTCGCTGATCATTTCAATCGGGACATTTTGTTCTTTTAATGTCATGGCAAAAGAATGGCGAATCGTATAAGAGGTGACATCCGAGGTAATTCCCGCAAATTCTTTCAACGCTTTTAAATTCCGGTTAAATCGAAATAGTGCCGCATTGTATTCGAGGTATTCCTCACGCCCCTCTCTGGTGCCACTCAGAAAGGGAAATAAATATCCGGAATCTCGCACTTTCTCTCCTGACAATTCCTTATACATTGTCTCGGCTGTCTCCAAGATCTCCAGTCTCATCGGTGTCCCGGTCTTCTGACGGTTGTAATCTAATATACCGTTTTTGATATTACCGGTCTTCAAGTGGGCAAAGTCAACGAAAGACATACCCCCAAACAGAAACATCAAGCAAAGCGCCAACTGTGTCTTTCTCTGCTTCCCATCCTCCACCGAGACTGTCATCAAACGGTGTAAATCCTCGATAGGCAAGGACTTCTTACGCTTACTTTCCACACCCGTAAAAATCCCCTTGAATAAAGTGGGAATAAATTCCGCCTTACCGTTCTCCACCGCTTTGTTATAGATACAACGCAAACGCCGCATATAAGTGGAAATCGTATTGCGCATACAGCCGTTCTCCAATAAATAAGCCTCGTACCGGCGAAGATTATCCTTATTAATAGCCGAGTAAGCTATACAGTCGGTTCCGCTATACCTTATAAAGGAGTTTAATGCGTCTTGATAACTCTTAGCCGAGGAATATCGCTTTTCTCGATTCAACTGGGCTATATACTCCCTCATACCTTCTACAAATCCTTTCTCATCCATATCCCTATTTTAAATACTGTTTTGTAAATGAATGAACAAATGTATTTAAAAAGAGATCCCCTTTACCCTATCTCACGAATGAGAATAGTAAAGGGGGAAGACTAAAGTTATTTCTTCAATTTTATCTCGATAACACCATTACGACCTTTCTCTCCAAATTTAGCGATCGCCTCGTTTCCTTTGTACACATTCATAGACGCAATATGATCGGGATTCAAATTGTCCATCCTCTCTTTAGATGATTCCACTCCATCGATGTAAACAATACCGGAGAAAGAGGATTTTACCTTTGATGCCTCCTTAACAGCCTTCTCATTGATATCTATGGCTTTCATGGCCTCCTCTATGGTTCGGTTGATCTCCGGTTGGATCTTCTCCATTTCGGCGGCAATAGTCTCATCTATCTTGGCTGCCTCTATCGCCGCTTGCACAGCCTTGTCGATCTCAACTTGGTGTTTCGCCATTTCCGCAGAAACGATCTCGTCGATATTCGCCGCTTTCACAGCCTCTTCGACCGCCTTGTCAATCTCCGGCTGGTATTTCTCCATCACGGCCGAGACCTTTTCCTGTATCGCTTGCATATCTTTTTCAGAAACGACCGAATCCCTCGCGAGGGTCTCAACCTCTACATTTCTTTTAGGCTCTTTTTTTTCCTGAACCGGAATAATTTCGCTAATTTTGACACTCGAAATCTTCTCCAATTCGTGAGAGATTTCCGGACGGGCAAAGGCTACCACCGTTAAGGCTGCCAACGGGAGTACATACAGATACTTCAACCGTGCCCATGGACTTGATTTTTGTTTTAACATCATAGCTATTCGCTTTTTAAGTGAACTGTGATTAAAGCTGTTGGCCATAGAAGTGAAGCGCTGTGCACCAACAGCTTTTTTGATTAATAATAATTGATATCTTTTTGCGTCGACGCCTTGATTTAATACGCTCTCGTCGGCCTCGTATTCATGGATATTTTGCAATTCCTGTCTCAACAACCAGACAGATGGGTTGAACCAATGGAACAGGATACAAATCTCGGAGATCAGCAGATCAATGGAATGACGGGCTTTTATATGCGCCATCTCATGCGTCATGATCTCTATCCCACTTTCCTCAAAATCCTTCCGGCTTATTACGATCGTTCGCATCCAACTGAACGGGACGACTGGTTGGTCCGTAAGAATCAGATGGATTCCGTCCACCAGCTTCGGTGTACCTTGTCTCATCAACCGAAACAAGGCATAAAATGAATATGCGAATTGACAAAGCGTTAATATCCCTCCAATTATATAGGCTATCACCATAACTCGTAACCATACAGGTTGGCTAGCGGATTCTGCCGACGTTCTCATGGAAACCGCCGCTAGCAAATTCTCCAAATCCATGACCGGACGCTGAATGGCCGTCGCTTCCTCCAAAGTAATCTCACAAAATGGGATGATAACCGAAAGCATGATCAAGCTTAATAAAGCGATCCGGTTGAAACGATGGAAGGTATCACGGCTCAACAATAGCTTATAAAACAGATAAAATATCGTCAAGCACACGGATGATTTAAGGATATATACAAAGAAGATTCCCATATTCGTTCTTATTTACGATTCCCTTGTTCTACATCATCTATTAGTTTTCGCAGATCATCCACAGAGATATCCTCTTCCTTGATCAGCGTAGAGACAACCCCCAGATAAGAATTATTGAAATACTTAGCGATCACATTTTTCAACGTACCGTTGCTATACTCCTTTTCTGTTAAGACCGCATAATATTGATAGCTATTCCCGAAATTTTTATGGGCGAGGAAACCTTTCTCCTCCAAGCCTCGGACAATCGTAGAAAGGGTATTGAAATGAGGTTTAGGCTCCTCGTAATATTCAAGTAGCTCCTTCACGAACAATGGGCCTTTCTGCCAGAACCAGCCCATGATTTCTTCTTCTTTCGCCGTAAGTCGTTTCATAACCTTATCTTGTTTGCGACAAAGTAACTAAAACTTTTAGTTGCCAAACTAATTCGTATAGTTAATAAACTAAAAGAGATAGTTTATTCATTGATCCAATCAAAAAAGCCGCCCCGGGAATGTCCGGGACGGCCTTTATTATATCCAGATGTTTGAATGATTAGGCGACAGGAATCGTTCCGCCAATCAAGATCACAACCAATAAGGCCAAGATAGCGTATAACTCAGGGAATACGGCCATTACCATCGTAGCACCGAATACGTTGTGTCCGGCACCAACACCAGCGATACCATTCGCACAAACTTGAGCTTGGCGGATTGAAGAGTAAAAACCAGCGAAACCTAACACTAAACCAGCGCCGAAAACAGCCGTAGCGGCCAACATGGAAATATCAGCGACCAAGAACTTCTGCATCATAAAGTAGCCCACGAATCCATACAAACCCTGTGAAGAAGGCAACGCACTTAAAGCGATGTACGTACCCAGAGCATCCGGATTTTTCTTCATCGCACCTACCACCGCATTACCTGCGATCGTAACACCATAACTACTGCCGATAAAAGTTAAACCTGTCATCAACGCAATACCTACATAAGCTAATAAAATTGGTTCCATAATAAAATGTGTTTTTAAATTATTCTTTTATTGTTTTATTTTCTCGTTTAATTGTTATGCTTTTCTGAATGGCTCATAAGCCTTACCTCCACCTTCGAACTCTGCGTTCTTGTAATATTCCACGAAGATCAAACGAAGCGGGTGTACCAAGGAGCTGATCGTACAAAGAGCGATATTGATGGAGTGACCCACTAACAAGATCAACAACATACAAATCGCACGTGCCACGATATTCATACCGTCTGTCATCGTAACCGCCAACGTATTAAATACGCCACCCAAGATGGAACCGGTCAGACCGATAGCGAACAAACGAATGTATGATAACGTATCACCCAGCAATCCGGAGGCCATATTGTACGTGTTCCAAAGTCCGGTACCAAAGTTCAAGAATACGTTCTTGCCCGGTGTATTGTACAGATAAGCGACAACCAGACCCAAGATGGCGATTCCGTAACATACCATAACGACAGCGTTCGGCAAGTGAACGTTTAACATCGGAAGTCCGAACGCCAATGCCAAGGATATGATCACGAACACCCAAGCGAACGGAGCGATACTGTGTTTCGTTCCTTTCTGTATCTTGATCTTGTAAGCAGCGACACATTTACCGAATATGATCTGTACCAAACCGATGACAATAGAGAATGTCATCAAGTTGTCGCTATTCACAAAGTAGTTCTTGATCTTTGACAAAGCCGGGATATCCGCCAAGGCCACTCCGAAGAAAGATCCCGTACAAGTACCCACCAATAAGGCGGCGAAACCTAAATACTGGAACAAGGTCAAATAAGGCTTGAAATCCGGGTTCACCTTCTTCTTCAAGATCGTACAAGCGATCATGACCAGCAAACCGTATCCGCCATCGCCGAAACAAAGTCCGAAGAACAGCATAAAGAACGGGGCGAACAACGGGGTCGGATCAAGTTCACCGTAATTAGGCAAGGAGAACATCTTCGTGATAGGCTCGTACAGCTTACTGAATTTATTATTCCGTAACTTGATAGGCACCTTATCCCCATCCTCGATCTCTAATTGCTGGAAGAAATAACCTTGCTTATCCAGCTCGTGCTCCAAGGCCGGAGCGTTTTCCGTCGGCACCCAACCTTCCAACAGCATGAGCTTATCACCCGCTTGCCGGTCTGTCTGCACTAACGCATTAGAAAGATTAAACTCGTCCTGCAGGTTCTTATCGAATTCCTCCAACGTCTTATAATCCTCCACGGCACGATGTTTTAGCTCATCCTCCACATTCTGGATATCCTTGGTACGTTGATCCAGACGGGCACGCAACTTCGCCAATCCTTGAACCGGCATCTTCGGACGTTCAGCGTCTATATCGATCAAGGTACCTTCCTTGGTAATCGTGATAAAATACGTCACCGATTGGAAGTTATTGATCAGAATGGCGTTATACAGCACGCCCCATTCCGGCTCGTACTTAGCGGTAGGACAGGTAAAGAACGTAACATCGTATCCCGCTCTTTTCAGACGGTTGATATTCTGATAACTGAACTCACCCCATATTTCCATATAAGCCAGATCCTTCTCGATCGATTGCTTGGAAGCGATCAATTGCGCTTTCTTATCTTGCAATTCCTCTATCTTACGCACCAACTTCAAGCCTTCCTCTTTCGTCAACTCACGGGCCGGGGCAAACTTAACGTCTTTCTCCGCCGCATGGAGGTTCTTAAAGTAACGCATCAGCGTATTGATCTGTTTACGCTCAGCCAGAAGCTCTTGCAACCTCTCGTTATCCATCACGGAGTTTGTCTCCTTGATATGGACGACACCTAAGTCACGAAGCGTAGAAAGGAACGTATCATACTCCTTATGGTACACCATAAAGGCATATTTACTCATCTTTACTATCATACCTCGGCCTCCTCTTTTTCTTCTTTTGCCTTACGTTTCTCCTGATTGGCTCTCATGATCTTCTGTGAGGACTTAGAAAGACTCTCCTCGTCTTCCATAAACCGTTTCACCTTACGGATCGCATCCTTATAACCCGGAATCTGTACCTTCTCAAACAGGTTCACCTTCTGAGTGGTCTTTTTCCTAGCATGCTCCAACAACTCCAGCTTCATGCCCGAGAACTCCGCCTCGATACCGGTACGAGCCAGCTTTTTCAGCAACTCGATACCATCCGTATACCATGCGGGGGCATTAAAGAGACTATAGTGTCCGATCTCGAACTTAATCTCGTCCAATAACGGGACGATCACGCCGGCGATCTTCTTCGTGGAGAGCGTAACGTCCTTCACGGAGATCAGCTCCGGATTGAACTCGTTCCACAAAGCCACCATATTCTCGTAACTCTGAATCTCTCGTTCTAGCTGAAGTTCCAATTTATTCACTTCGTCCTTGGTCCGCTTCACCTCGATACGCAGGGCGCTCTCCTTGCTCTTGATCGTAGGCAGGGAGCGTTCACGCATCTTCAGTTGCTTTTCCAATTGCTGAAGAGAGGTTTTATTATATTGAAACTTTATTGCCATGTTTATTTAATTTACTTCCAGTACTTATCAACCAATCCTTGTTTGATATTTACCTCCTCCGGGCTGAAATATCTAGCGAACAATCCCCAAGCTACGTCCAGCATCTCCGTCGTATCCAAGTTTACGTCGATAGCCAACAGCTTAGAAGAATAATCCTTGGCGAAAGACAAGGTACGGTTGTCGTAGTCGGTCAAGTCGAAACCGTTCTCCAGCTTGGTCTTAGCGTTGGCGGCATCGGCATACAAACGTACGGCGGCGTTCATTACCTGTGGATGATCCTCACGGGTCTTCTTTCCGGTTACCAGCTGTTTCAAACGAGACAAGCTTCGGAACGGATCGACGATTACCTTACCCACATCGCTATCACGACGCAAATACAACTGACCTTCCGTGATATAACCCGTATTATCAGGTACGGCATGCGTGATATCACCACCGGATAAGGTCGTTACGGCGATAATCGTGATGGAACCTCCCGCCGGGAATTGAACGGCTTTCTCGTAAATCTTCGCCAAATCCGAATACAAGGAACCCGGCATAGAGTCCTTAGACGGGATCTGGTCCATACGGTTTGATACGATCGCCAAGGCATCGGCGTAGTTGGTCATATCGGTAAGCAATACCAAGACCTTCTCGTTCTTCTCCACGGCGAAATACTCAGCGGCGCTCAACGCCATATCCGGGATCAAGATACGCTCTACGGACGGGTCCTCGGTCGTGTTGATAAAACTAACGATACGGTCTAGGGCACCGGCGTTACTAAATGTATTCTTAAAGAACAGGTAGTCGTCGTTCGTCATACCCATACCTCCCAAGATAATCTTATCGGACTTTGCACGCAAGGCTACCATCGCCATAACTTGGTTAAAAGGCTGGTCGGGGTCGGCGAAGAACGGGATCTTCTGACCGGTTACCAAGGTATTATTCAAGTCGATACCGGCGATACCCGTAGCGATTAATTCAGAGGGTTGTTTACGACGTACCGGGTTCACGGACGGACCACCGATCTCGACCTCACGTCCCTCGGGGATCGGACCGCCATCGATAGGCTCGCCATAAGCGTTGAAGAAACGTCCGGCTAACTGGTCACCTACTTTCAAGGAAGGGGCCTTCCCCATGAATACCACCTCGGCATTCGTACGGATACCTTCCGTTCCGGAGAATACCTGCAACGTCACCTCGTCGCCGATAATCTTTACCACCTGAGCCAGCTTTCCGTCTACAGAGGCCAACTCATCATACCCAACTCCCGTTGCTTTCAGCGAACAGGTAGCTTTTGTGATCTGGGTAATCTTCGTATATATTTTTTGAAATGCTTTTGTTGCCATAACTCTTTTAATTTTCGATTCTCTCCTTCAAAAGTTCATCCAGTTCCGTATTAAACTTCTTGAATTGGTCACTCTCATATTCCGAATAGTTCATCTGCTTAAAGATGTTGATCATCTTCTTAAAGTAGTCCATAACCTCAAGGAAGTTATCAAACTTAAACTCTGAACGGCAAACATTTACGACTCTATCCAGCATAAATTCCTGACGTTGCAACGGAGTAACCGCATCGATGGCATCGAAAGCATCCTGTTGCAAGATCACGAAGTCGATCAACTCGGACTTCCAGAATGTAACGTGATACTCGACAGGCACACCATCATCACCCAAGATATTGATTTGCTCGGAGATCTCCTTACCACGCAACATACGGGTCTTGATCTCGTTTACTTTCTCGATCCATTCCGGGGAGATATGTTTAGCGATGTATTCCTGAAACTCCGGATACTCGATATACTTGGAATAACTCTCGATCGGGTTTACGGCCGGATAACGTTTACGGTCGGCACGCTCCTGCTCCAAGGCATAGAAACAACGGGCCACCTTCTTCGTATTCTCGGTCACCGGCTCCTTCAAGTTACCACCGGCCGGCGATACCGTACCGATGAAAGTGACGGAACCTGTAGCGTTGTTTTTCAAATGGACGAATCCCGCACGAGCGTAGAAGTTCGCCACGATAGCGGACAAGTCCATCGGGAAGGCATCCGGTCCGGGCAACTCCTCCAAACGGTTGGACATCTCACGCAAAGCCTGTGCCCAGCGGGAAGTAGAGTCGGCCATCAACAGAACCTTCAAGCCCATGCTGCGATAATACTCGGCGATGGTCATCGCCGTATATACGGATGCCTCACGAGCGGCTACCGGCATGTTGGATGTATTGGCGATAATGATCGTACGTTCCATCAATTTACGTCCCGTATGCGGGTCTACCAATTCCGGAAACTCCGTAAAGACCTCCACTACTTCATTCGCACGCTCACCGCAGGCGGCGATAATCACGATATCCGCTTCCGCTTGTTTAGAGATAGCGTGCTGAAGCACCGTCTTGCCCGTACCGAACGGACCGGGGATAAATCCGGTACCACCCTCAACGATCGGGTTCACGGTATCGATCGTACGAACGCCCGTCTCCAGCAATTTGAATGGACGGGGCTTTTCCTTATAACAAGTGATGGCTTTCTTTACCGGCCATTTCTGGATCATCGTCACGTTTACGTCCGTGCCATTTTCGTCCGTAAGGACAGCCATCGTATCATTGATGGTATATTGTCCGGCTGGAACCACCGATTTCACAGTATAAGATCCCTCGAACTTAAAGGGGACCATAATCTTATGAGGTTGGAAATTCTCGTCCACCTCTCCCAGCCAATCACCGGCGCTCACGGTATCGCCCGCTTTAGCCAGAGGCTTGAAATCCCACTTCTTATCATTGTCCAACGCAAACGTATAATCGCCACGTTTCAAGAATACACCTTCCATCTTATCCAAGTCATTCTGCAAACCGTCATAGTTGCGGGACAACATACCCGGACCCAGCGTAACTTCCAACATATGCCCTTGGAATTCAGCCTCGTCACCGACACGCATACCACGTGTGCTCTCAAATACTTGTACAAAGGCATTCTTACCTATCACCTTGATTACTTCCGACATCAGCTTCACGCCTCCGACAGAAATGTAACAGATCTCATTCTGAGAAACCGGACCATCCACCTCTACGGTTACTAGGTTGGATACGATTCCTTTTACAATTCCTTTCGTAGCCATAATTTATTTTATATTGTTTCTTTTAAATTCTTCCAACGCATTCTCACTACCCATCTTCATGGCGCCTACCAATTCACGGAAAGTCTTCTCGCCTCTCGCCTTATCCAAGGTTACCCAGCGCTCTATCATCTCCAATTTCAATAAATAAGCGAATACACTCTCTATGTCGAACGTCTTGAAGAAGGTATTATCGTCCAGCCATTTCCATTTCAAAAGATCGATTTTCTTCTCACGAACGATCAGATCGGTCTCTTCGGCGATGCGTTGTAACTCGGGCAAATATTCCACGGAATCGCCCAAGCCGAAATCACGGGCGTTCGACGTACGGATATTTTCTGCTATCTCATTATGCCCCACGATATAATTGGCCTTATCAAATCCATATTTACGGCAAGTGATCGCAGTAAGAACATTGTTGATATTCAAGTTAAGCTCGAACCAATCGGCCACGAACTTATTCCCACATTTCATGGCATATTCATAATATAACGCAGCCAAGCGGTCTTCCCATGATATATATTCTTTCTCACTTTTGGTGTCCTTAGCCTCTTCGGCTAGATACAGTTTAAAAAAGTCCACGAAATAAGGCGGGAGATTATCATTTTTGGGAATTTTTTCCTCATCCTTCAACGCTTTATATAAAGTATTGAACTCATCATACGTTATTCTTCCTCTTTGATCCGGATCGGAGTCCGGTCTTTTAGCGTGAGCCAGCAGATTTATATTATCATATTTCAAATAAAATAAATCAATCAGCTTTTTATCCTTAGAAGATAGCATATCCTCTATTTCCGTCCGGAACTCACAGACCGAATAGGCTAGTTTACTATCATCCAACGCTATGTTAGGAAGTCCGGAGATTAAGTAGTAATACTTACTCATATCAGAACAGCATTTCTACTAATTGCGGACGCAAGAACTCTTTAAAGAACTCGATGAACTCGTCTTCGCCAAACGTCACTTTATAAGACCCATCCGCCGGGATAATAGAGAAAGACGCTTTCTTTCCGCTTACCTTCTCGATCTTATACCCTTTCTCTAGCAAGCCTTTGGCATTGGCCTCAAAATACGCCTTCAAGCCATCGGAATCAGAAGCTTGGATAGTCAAGAACTCATTAGCGGGCCAGCTTTTCACAAGCTCAAGGATCACTTTCTGCATATAGGCGGGATCCATCAACGCCGCTTTCACATTCGAACTAGCGATATCACCAGTGATAAGGTTTGTCACCTCGCTCTTTAATGCCTCGACAGACTGGGTGGCGAACAATTTCAATTCGGCTTCCGTATTCTTCTTCAACTCGGCAGCTTGTTTCTCAGCAGCCGCTACGATACGTTTCGCTTCCGCTTCCGCATCTTTAAGAATCGTATCCTTTTGAGCATTGGCCTCGGCGATTATACGCCCCGCTTCTTCGTTCCCCTTCTCTACACCTTCCTTGTAGATCTTGTCTGTTAGTTCCTGAATCTTTGTATCCATTTCCTATTATGTATTTGAATTGTATTTTTCAATAGTAAACGCCCACAAAGTTATTATTTTTCGCGGATTAACATCAAAATAAGTGTGAAATCAAGCTAAAAAATAACACTAGTCAAGTAAAATTCTATTTACATTCGTCTATATTGTATTTTTGTTCGTCTATTTGTATCTTTGTGAGTCAAAATACAAAATTAACATGTTTACGATTAGAAAAGCGACTATTGATGATCGTTCTCTTATTCATGATCTTGCCTCACGCATTTGGGAGAACACGTATGGAAAGATACTTTCTAAAGAGCAATTGGATTATATGTTCGATATGATGTACGCTCCGGATAACATTCTTAAACAAATGGAAGAGTTACATCATCAATATTTTATTATATTGGTGGACGATATGCCGGCAGGCTATTTATCCATAGAGAAAACAGGTGAAAACACGTACAATTTTCAAAAGATCTATTCCCTACCGGAAATGCATGGCACGGGAATCGGGCGTTTTATCATCGAACAAGGTATTAATTATTTGAAGGAGGTACATACCGGGCCTTTCACTATAGAATTATACGTAAACCGTTACAATCCCGCCATAGGCTTCTACAGACATATGGGATTACGGGAAATAGGCACACGGGACCATCATATAGGAAACGGCTATTTCATGAACGATTATATCATGAGCATGGAAGTGGAGAATAAATAGACAGTCATCCCCTATTCATATATTTATATATAGAATAGGGGATGATGATTGTCAACGGGTCTTCCCTCTTTTCGGATTACGAGGTTTCTCTAGGATTCGTACACTACTAACTTTTACAGAGTAAATAACAGCGATCCTATCATTCTTCGGATTCTCAATCGCAAGTTGAGAGTTCCAGATTTTCTTTTCTTGTTTTTTATCCATAACGCTACAATTTAATAGTTCATATTTAATAAGTCAAACCTTGACTGTCTTTTTCTCTTTTCCTTCCGCTATCTCAACCAGATAAACCCCGGCGCAAATACAGATAATGGCGAACGTCTGTGTCCAACTGAAACGGTCTTGCCCGATCAATAGGGATGTAATCGTTGCCACGATCAAGATCAGATAGCCATAAATAGCCACCAACGTAGTTTTCAAATACTTCAATCCGATAGGAATCAACAGATAACTAATTACCGTAGGGAAAATAAGCACAAACATCAATACGGCAAAAGGCCACCAATGAAATGGCTCCGAGAATAAAGGAGCATGAAAGCCCTCTATCGGCAAAATCAATAGACTGGAAAAAGCGGCGCCCGTGAATGTATATCGAAGCATCGTCATCGTCCCTACTTTTTGTAAGATCCGCTGGCTTAATACCAGATACACGGCATAAAACACGGAGCTAGCCAGACATAGCATATTTCCATTAAAAGCGTCCGCCGCTAAATCGTCGCTTTGCTGGGTCAAGATGCAAACCAAGGCCCCAGATAAACCAATCAAGATACCGAGTATTTTCATCCAAGTAGCCTTTTCCTTATAAAAGAATACCATAATCAAAAATACCCAGATCGGTTGCAAGCTCGTGAAAATAGAACTCGAGACCGGCGTTGTCTTGCTAAGCCCCACTAAATAAAGAAACATAAAACCATAGATACCGATAGCGCCTAGTAAGAATAGCCACACCTTATCTTTCGTCGTAGAAACCTCCGGTTTCATAAACCAGCCGATCACCCAAAACGCCACGGCCGCAAACACGCATCGGAAAGAAGCGCCCGTCAACGGGCTCATCCATAAGGGAAGCAAGTATTTCAAGGCGTTCATATTCAATCCACTGAAAGTTTTTGAGACCACCATGCTAATATTAGCTTCTGTTTTCTTATTTTTCACTGTCTATCATTTTTTAGTTTTATATTCGTAAATCAAATTTTATCGTTGAAAAGGAACGAGTCTCGTTTTACATAAGCCCAGATCGTAGCGACCAGCGCAATACAGAGGTTAAAAATAAACGCGAATTGCTGGCTCTTGACATGGAGTATAGACTGGAAGAAATCGATAATAAACGGACAAAGTAATATCGCCAAATAATTCATCGCCATCACGAAAGCTAATGCCAATGTAACTTTCTCAGGAATGGCCGTACGAGTCGTTTTATCATAAGCGATTGGCTGGATAACACCATATCCAAAACCGATAAAAATACATCCCAATCCAATTAGCCATTCCGTACGAGATATCAAAATCAAGGCCATCCCTAAAGCGATCGCCAATAGACTGACAAATTTTGTCTTTTGCTTAAATAAATCAACGATCTGATTCAAGATAAAACCGGGAGCCATAATAGCCAAGAAAAACAATGAAATCATTAATCCGGAATTACCGCTTGTAAACTTATATTCCTTCATTAAAAACGGTAAGTTAAAGCTGACTATAATCACTAAATACGTAGCCAATCCATAAAAACACATGATTTGTACCAGATGCTTTATATCCACACCATATTTACCCGGAACCGTGACGGGATCTGCCGCAACAGGGGCTTTCACTTCTGATTTCGATACGATCGCCGGCTCATTCTCCATACTCCTTTTCAAGTATACGGAAAGTACGATGGAAATCAAGGGCAATAGATAAACGGCAAACGGTAAATGCCAATTCACCTCCGCCAGATATCCCGTTAAGATCGTGGCTAATACCAACGTTACATTTGTAATAGCAGAACTTAAACCAAATTGCTTCGTCCGGTATTTCCCGATAAAGAAACGAGAAATCAAACCGGTCGATAAGGGTACGATCAAGCCAGATCCGATTCCCATTAAGGCGCTCACCGCTATCAACTGCCACATCTTATTAGAGAGTAAGTATAGAATACCACTTAGGGCAAAGATCACTAAGCCTAATTGCAATAGACGTATCTCATTTACTTTCTCCGTTAATTTACCCGACAATATAATAAATGGAATTATCAATAACGATGGCAAAGAGGAAAGCATCTGAATATCCAGTTCCGTAGAATGAGGAAAAATAACGGAAAGTTTCCCTAATATCGGAGAAACCGCTAAACCCGGTAATGCATTTAAAGCGGAGATAGACCATATCCCTACCAGAGTTATAAGGGGAATTGTGCCCCGGCCTGTCTGTATTCTCATAAAGATTTAGTTTTACGTTTTTATCTAATCAAAACAAACATTTTATGTGAAAGTTCATTATTTTCGCTCTTTCCAAGAGGACTGGACTTGTATCGCTAATAAACCCCAAATAATGTAAATCCAAAAAACATTCCAATCCATAATCTGTTTTGGCATAAACGCTCAGTGGAAGCAGTATTCCATTGACTCAAATCATTTTATTAACAAAAAAACTAAAGAAAAATGAAAGACTCAAATTTCAGAAATGGCGATGCCAAAACAGCGATTTTTGGCTCAGAAGTGATGTTGACACCCTCTCCAGTAGATAAGATTCCTGATGGCCCTACAACCCCGGAGATCGCTTATCAAATGGTTAAAGACGAGACTTTCGCACAAACACAGCCTCGCTTGAACCTAGCTACATTCGTTACTACGTATATGGACGAGTACGCGACAAAATTGATGAACGAAGCTATCAACATCAACTATATTGACGAAACAGAGTATCCGAGAATCGCTGTTATGAACGCCAAATGTATTAATATCATGGCGAGTCTTTGGAATTCTCCCGAGCAAGAAAAATGGAAAACCGGAGCCTTGGCTATCGGTTCTTCAGAGGCTTGTATGCTAGGTGGTGTAGCCGCTTGGTTACGTTGGCGCAAAAAGAGACAAGCACAAGGTAAACCAACTGACAAGCCTAATTTCGTGATCTCTACTGGCTTCCAAGTCGTATGGGAGAAATTCGCCCAGCTATGGCAAATCGAAATGCGTGAAGTTCCCTTGACTTTAGACAAGACGACACTTGATCCGGAAGAAGCGCTTAAGATGTGTGACGAGAACACGATTTGTATCGTTCCTATCCAAGGTGTAACATGGACAGGACTGAACGATGACGTAGAAGCCTTGGACAAAGCGCTCGACGCATACAATGCCAAGACCGGTTATGATATACCTATCCACGTAGATGCCGCCAGCGGTGGTTTTATCCTTCCGTTCTTAAGCCCGGAGACAAAATGGGACTTCCGTTTGAAATGGGTTCTTTCTATCAGCACATCCGGACATAAATTCGGATTGGTTTACCCGGGATTGGGTTGGGTTGTTTGGAAAGACAAGAAATATTTGCCGGAAGAAATGGCATTCAGCGTAAACTATCTTGGAGCGAATATCACTCAGGTTGGTTTGAACTTCTCTCGTCCTGCCGCACAAATCCTCGGACAATACTATCAGTTTATCCGTCTCGGATTCGAGGGCTACAAACAAATCCAATATAACAGTATGGAAATCACGAAATACATCCACCAAGAAATCGGTAAGATGGCCCCATTCGTTAATTACAGCAACGAGGTTGTGAATCCATTGTTTATTTGGTACATGAAACCGGATTACGCTAAGAACGCCAAATGGACACTTTACGATTTGCAAGATAAATTGCAACAAAGCGGTTGGATGGTTCCAGCGTATACACTACCGAAGAAGCTGGATAACTACGTGGTTATGCGTGTCGTAGTTCGTCAAGGTTTCAGCCGTGATATGGCCGATATGTTATTAGGTGATATCAAGAACGCTGTAGCTGCATTGGAGAAACTTGAATATCCGACTCCTACTCGCATCGCTCAAGACAAGAACGTTCCGGTTAAGGGTAAGGTATTTACTCACACCGCAATGAGCAACGCTAAGAAATAAAAACAAAATTCATCAAGGCGTGCATGAAAGGGCTATCAGTGTTTTCATACACGCCTTCTTTAATCCAATTCATATATGGACAAAAAAATAACGATCGCCCAAATTAAGGAAGTAGCTCAACAGGCTTACGATCTTTACAAGACAAATACGGATGGTAAGAATGCCGATTACATTCCTTATCTGGCGAATATCAATAAAAATCTATTCGGAATCAGTATTTGCCTTTTAAACGGACAAACCATCGAGGTGGGAGATTCCGAATATCGTTTCGGCATTGAATCCGTATCGAAAGTACACACCGCTATCTTGGTACTGCGCCAATACGGAGCGAAAGAATTATTGGAAAAGATTGGTGCCGACGCTACCGGATTGCCATTTAACTCCATCATCGCTATCTTATTGGAAAACGACCATCCTTCTACCCCATTGGTAAATGCCGGCGCTATCACGGCTTGTAGTATGGTGAAGCCTGTCGGTGATTCCAAACAGAAGTGGGATGCTATCGTAGCCAATATCACGGATTTATGCGGAAGCGCACCGCAGTTGATCGACGAACTCTACAAATCCGAGTCCGCAACGAACTTCAATAACCGCTCCATCGCTTGGTTGCTAAAGAATTACAATCGCATTTATGACGATCCGGATATGTCTTTGGATCTGTATACCCGTCAATGTTCTTTGGGTATCACGGCTAAGCAACTATCTGTCGCTGCCGCTACGGTCGCAAATTTAGGTCTTAATCCTGTGACAAAGAAACAAGTATTCAATGCAGAGTTATCTCCGAAGATCACTTCCATGATCTCTACCGTAGGTTTTTATGAACACACCGGTGATTGGTTGTACACTTCCGGTATTCCCGCAAAAACTGGTGTAGGCGGTGGTGTCATGGGTGTACTTCCCGGACAATTCGGTATTTCCGCATTCGCTCCTCCTATTGACCAAGCTGGTAACTCTGTAAAGGCACAGCTTGCTATTAAGTATGTAATGAATAAACTCGGATTGAACGTGTTCAACGGTCACCGTGTGACGATCGTTGACTAATAGACTGAATCAGTCTAAACGAGAAGTAGTATAGAAAAAGTGTTTCATTACGATGGGCAGTTATACCATCTAAATGAAACACTTTATTTTTTGTATCAATAAAAATCGGATCAATTCTCCGACACGACCCAAGCCGAATCGTATACTTCCGTATTCGGGGTCTTATAATACATATCCTTTTCTTGAGGAATGCTTAATTTATAGGTCTTCCCACCTGTCACCAACTTCCGATCACGGAGCCAAGGATTAAAACGTTTCAAGTCCGCATAAGTGATCCCATGCTCTTTAGCGAAAGCCGATAGATTCTGTATATCTTGGCTTACAGCCACGTCTACGGTAGAGATCGGCTTATACAGGTCACGGGCACGAAGCACAAAACCGTACTTCGACGGATTCTCGAAAATTTGCTTGATCGCCATGATTCGATAAATATAACGGGTAGTCTCCTCCACCAGCCAGAGATCAAAGGAGGAATCCGCATCTTGTTTGACCAGCTCACCGGATATACGTCCCATGCCGCCATTATAAGAAGCGGCTACCGCCGCCCAATCTCCATATTTCTTATAGGCGGCCTTCAAATAGCGGCAAGCCGCCCCGGTCGCTTTCTCCACATGGCAACGCTCATCGACCGTCGGGGTGATTGTCAAACCATACTCCCTTGCCGTGCCCTCCAGTAATTGCCACATCCCGACAGCACGAGCCGGAGAGGATACACGGGGGTCCAAATGGCTTTCTATCACCGCTAGATATTTGAAATCATCGGGAATGCCGTTCGCCTTCAAGATCGGCTCGATCACCGGGAAATAACGGTTCGCCCGCTTGATCAGAAGCATCGTCGTAGAATGGAAATAAGTAAAGCTACTCAATTCACGGTCATAGGCTTCCCGCATATCATAGCGGGTAATATCGATTAGTTTCCCACAAAAAGGAACCGAGGACGGAACATCCGGCGACAGGGTCATGGATGAGACAACCGGACGGCTCTCTATCACTTTTTCCACGTCATTCGAACCCATCGAGATACATGCGGTCAAGCAAACGACGCCTCCACATAAAAAACTAGCTAAATTATTCTTGGATATTCTCATTTTCATCTTGAATTGTTTTAGGTCTAAGAATGTTTATATCGCCTTTTTCCTTGTACTTAATACCATCGGAACCTTCGGCTTCTATCACATAAAAATACACACCCGGCTGAACGTATTTACCACCTTTCTTACCATCCCATCCTTGGGCCGGATCTGTCCAGTAATACATCTGTAGGCCCCAGCGATTAAATATCCATGCCTTAAATTTCACCAACGACTTATAGGCAACCCGGAACTCATCATTAATTCCGGGCGTGGTACCCGGGGAGAATGCGTTCGGTATCATCAGATAAGACTCCGAGATATCAATCTGAACCTCATCTTCCGTGCTGCAAGTAGTGCTTTGGTCGCTTACTTCCAACTTGATGATAAAAGTCCCGGATTGGTTGAACGTATAATCCACTTCCTCACCCGTAAAACGAACAACCGGATTATCTTCTTCCCCTTGCCGATAGATTTTCCAATTAAACAGGGCGGCTGTCGGCGTATTCGCGATAGCCGAGAATTGAACAGTGGCGGGAGCGCAATAACCGCTCTTCGTCGTATTCATATTCGGGGCCTCTTGCTCAATCAGCAACGTGTCTATATGAGCATCTACCGCAGCGGCCTGATATTCATCGATACAAAGCGTGACCTCCTTTCCAAAATGACGAGCGAAATAATCGCCTTTCACACAGATCTCCGTATCACACCAAGGAGCGGGAATGGATTTACCGAACAAATTACCCTCGATGACCGCCGTCTCTTGTTTAGAGGTATATTCTTTTTTATCCGAATTGTATTCCAATGTATTATAAATAACATCAAATTGGCGAGACAGTTCACGTCTTGTTCCCGTATTCGGCCAATAATAATAAATAGGTTGGATCGTACCTGTCCCAGCCAAGACCAATCCGCTACATGGATCGCTATTATCGGAGACATGCAGGTTGGATATGTTTAAGGTGTATTTGCTGTAATCAACGATCCAGACGTAACGAGATACGGCTCCTTCCTCGACAAAATAGCCATATCCCTCCTCTACATTCCGAATGGTGGAAGTAGTTCCATTTTGGGTGGAAGCGACTTTCTCAGCCTCCAATCGTTTGGTTTTATAACGGTACCATTGATGCGAAGAAGAAGAGGATGAAGTATAACTAATCGTCACATTATCCATTCCATACACCAAGTAGACCTCAAGCCGCTCGGCGGAATCGCCGGAACTCTGCGATGCTTTCATCGGACTACCACTTCCTCCCGTGACCACATATTGAGCATACGAGACAGCCACTACAAACACAAAACTTAGCGATAACAGTATCTTTCTTAATTCCTTCTTTAGCATATATAGTCTAAAAATTACGGTTCCAAAATTAGGGAAATAAAAGGACATACGTAGCATGATAAGCAAAATTCACTATCTTTGTCACAAAATACTCCGAACAGCAAATGAACAAGATTAGTATATACGCATTGACGTTCTTTTTAAGTTTATCGAGCGTAACCGTTTATTCCCAAAAGAATAATAAGCAAGTTATTTTTACTAACGAACAAGGGAGCGATATATTTTATCATACCATCGAACGCGGACAAACCGTATACGCCATAGCGACCATGTATGGCGTAAGCGTAGAGGATATTTATCGGTTGAATCCGGAAAGTAAAGAAGGGATCAAGGCCGGTTCTACGTTAAGAATCCCGCAGAAGGACTCCGCTATCGCACCTTCCGGCAAAGCAGATAACTATACATACCATACGATCCAGCCGAAAGAGACCTTGTACTCTTTATCCATTAAATATTCAGTGCCCGCTACGGATATTATCGCCGCCAATCCGGGTCTCTCCACATCGACCTTTACGATTGGTAAGAATATCCGGATCCCGCCGACACGACTGGAGACCTTGCCTACTACGGAAAAAAAGACCGTACAGAAGGAAATGGAATATACCATACAGAAAAAAGAGACCATGTACCGTATCTGCCGGAAGTTCGATATTTCCAGCGTGGAGCTTTTAAGACTCAACCCCGAGCTGAAAAACGGAGTGAAAGCGGGCATGGTTATCAAGATACCGGTAGCCAGTGAAGAAGTGATCACCCAAAACATGAGACAGCCGGAAGAGCGTGAGGTGAACGCCCTCCTCTCTACTCCTAAAGATATAAAGAAGGTGAACCGTATCCAAGTCGCCTTATTGTTGCCGTTCATGACGAACGAGACAACGCAATCATCCGCAACCTCCCGTTTCGTGGAATATTACGAGGGATTGCTATTGGCGGTCGACAGCTTGCGAAATATGGGAACCTCTATCGAGCTATCGGTATATGATACTGGAAACGGTACGAAGAAAGTCAAGGAGATATTGAAAGAAGATGCGTTATCAAACGCTAATTTGATCATTGGCGCCGTACAGAACGACCAAATCGGATTGATCGCTGATTTTGCCCAAAAGCATAATATCAAATACGTGATCCCTTTCACCTCCAAGAATGATGATGTCTTGTCAAACGCGAATGTTTATCAAGTAAACACACCTCATTCCTATTTATACTCCAAGGCGGCACAAGCCGGATGCGATTTATTCTCGGATTACAATATCATACTTGTCAATATAAAGGATAAAGAAGAAAAGCCGGAATTTATCAAAGCCTTCAAGACGGAGATGCAGCAACGCGATATCCCGTTCAAGGAAGTAACTTATAAAGGGGATACTTTCGCCACGGATATAGAGGCAGCCATGGTAAGGGACAAGCGGAATGTGGTATTGCCAACCTCCGCCTCCTTAGATGCGGTGAATAAGATCAAGGCACCGCTCCGTATGCTTTCCGAGTTGAAAGAGGAGGAGAAAGAGCCTTATATGGTCAACCTATTCGGTTATCCGGAATGGCAGACCTATACAAGAGAGTGTCTGGAGGACTTCTACGCATTGAACACCTATATCTATAGTAATTTTTATGCGGACAACTTATCTCCGGAAGTCCATAGCTTTTATTCCGATTATAAAAACTGGTATAGCAAGAATTTAATCAACACATTCCCGAAATATGGAATCCTAGGCTTTGACACGGGTATGTATTTCCTAGGCGCCATCAATAAATATGGCTCGAACTTCGAGAATAATTTAGACAAGATCCATTATAAGAGCATCCAGACCGGATTCGATTTCCATAGAGTAAATAATTGGGGCGGTTTTATCAATACGAACTTGTTTATTGTACATTACAAGAATGATTATACGGTAACCCGCAGTGAGGTAAGATAATTGATATGATGACGAAAAAGATATTTGTAGCGATATTTCTGTGCATGGCAAGCTTATCGATTTGCTATGCGCAGAAAAGTACTTTTAAGCAAGAGCTTGCGGTTGGAGCGTCCTTCGGATTAAATTTCTCTAGCGTAAGTTTTGCCCCAAAAGTCCCTACGAAGATGAAACTTGGGTTTAACGGGGGAGCGACGATACGTTGGAATACGGAACCCAATTTAGGCATACAGGCGGAATTGAACTTTACCCAACATGGATGGGAAGAGAAGTTTGAGGAGAAACCTCAATATAAATATAGCCGTACGGTAAACTATATGGAGCTTCCGTTCTTGACGCACATCCATTTCGGAAGCAAGCGAGTGCGTGTATTCGTCAATCTAGGGCCTAAAATCGGTTATGCGCTGAGCGAAAGTACGGAGTCGAACCTTAATGGCGAGAACCCGAACGCGAACCGTCCGGACGAACAACATACAATGGAAGTCCAAAAGAAGTTCGATTGGGGGCTTTGCGGCGGACCGGGAATCGAGCTCCGCACCGGAATAGGCTCTTTCCTGTTGGAAGGTCGTTATTACTATGCGCTGGGCGATATGTTCAATAGCCGTAAAGGAGACACTTTCTCTAAATCTTCCAGCCAAATAATATCCGCGAAACTAACCTATCTGATTCCCATTTTTAGTAAATAAAGGGGATGGACTCGTGATATCGTAACAATCAATTGAAGATCTGTGCCGCAAGTAATCCCACTCACGGGATAAGAACGGTGGATAATATAGCCAAGCACCGGACGATCTGATCTTTTCACGAATGTGAAGAGATCTTTTCACGCTCGTGATACGATCGTTTCACCCTTGTGAAAAGATCATTTCACATCCGTGAAAAGATCTTTGGATACAGGCGTACAAGCTACTTCCGATAATACCTTTATCCAACAGGAAGGTTCTACAGTAATAAATCATGAATACAATGGGGAACGCATCTAACTATCATTATTGTTGAGGTGACCTACTATAAAAGAAAAGGCCATCCGTCACGGACAGCCAATCTCATTGTTAACCTTAAATCTAATACCATGAAAAACACAGTGCAAATATAGAGACTTTATGTTATGCAGCATAATTTTCCAACAAGAAAAGCCTACTCATTAACTTTATTTAAGATAAACATGCTATACAACATAGAATTCAGCTCTTTTTATCTCGTTTTTTCTATTAACAGCGAAATACTACCACTATAAATATTTCTTACCTTTGCATTTATAAACATAAATATGGATTAATATAAGAAATCATGCTAATTATAGGTATAGCGGGCGGGACTGGTTCCGGGAAAACTACAGTGGTAAAAAAGATCATAGAAAGTTTACCTCCCGGTGAGGTCGTATTACTCCCTCAAGATTCTTATTACAAAGATAACAGCCATGTGCCGGTAGAGAAACGTCAATATATTAATTTCGACCATCCCGACGCATTTGATTGGCCGCTCCTCTCAGAGCAAGTCACCTTGCTGAAAGAGGGGAAATGCATCGAGCAGCCGACTTATTCTTATCTTACCTGCTGCCGATTGCCCGAGACCATTCATATCGAGCCTCGTGATGTTGTCATCATCGAAGGGATCCTCGCTTTATGCGACCCTCAATTACGAGACTTGATGGACTTGAAAGTATTTGTCGATACAGATTCGGACGAACGTCTTATCCGTGTGATCCAACGGGATATGATCGAGAGAGGACGCACGGCGGAAGCGGTAATGGAACGCTATACCCGGGTACTAAAGCCTATGCACCTGCAATTTATAGAGCCTAGCAAACGATATGCCGACCTAATTATACCCGAAGGAGGAAGCAACCAGATCGCCATCAATATATTGAAAATGTTTATCGAGAACAATCTGGGGCTTCCCCATACAGAAAATCAATAAACCAATCGTTCCGACAGGGATCTCCCCAATATAAATGCGTGTACCCCGCCAATACGTTCTTGTAGCGATATAGCGGGGTATCCGTTTGACCTCCTTTCGCCGTAAAGGCTTTCGCTATCGAAGGCAGCAGGCTTTCCATAGGCACGATCCGGGAATAATGGAACTCATGCCCTCGTAGGACATCATTCTTATAGCATAAAGTCCGATACCCTAAACGTAACTTCATGTTCTCCATCGTGGCGGATTGCGGTAATACACCGGCCATTGGATAGGCAATCCCATCCGTACCGATAATCTCTTTACAGAGATACATCATCCCCCCACATTCCGCCAGCAACTTGCCCCCCACTTCCACAAAGGAATGAATCGATTCACGCATCCCGGAATTCATGCTCAACTCCGATAAATATAACTCGGGATATCCACCCGGCAAATAGACAAAATCGGCCTCCGGTAAACAATCATCCCTCAATGGACTGAAATAGGTAATCTTGCCTAGAGTAGATAAGAAATGTATATTTTCCTCATATGAGAAATTAAAAGCGGGATCACGGGCGATGGCTATATTTAAGTTTGCCTTTGAAACAGTCCTCATGACTTCCTTAACCCGAGGAACTGGCTGTCGCTCTGGCAAAGCCGTGATTGCCAACAGGCGGTCTATATCCACATGCTCCTCCACCAAGCAAGCAACCCGGTCCGCAAACTCCTCAAAGCAAAAATCCTCATCCAACGACAACCCCAAATGCCGGCTCGGGATCTCTACATCCGCACACTTCGGTAGATAGCCTAACGCTTCCACACCCGCATCCTCACACGCTTGTCTCAAGAAAGAATAATGACTCTCCGACGCCACGAAATTAAATACCGCCCCCACGACATTCAGATCTTTCCGAAAATTCCGGAAGCCATAAAGCAAGGGAGCTACCGAATAAGCCGTACTTTTAGCGTTCACCACCAATACGATCGGTATCCGCAATAAACCGGAGATCTCCGCACTACTCCCTCGCATGGCATCGTAGCCATCGAACAGCCCCATCACCCCTTCGGTCACGGCTACATCCGCATTCGAGGTATACCGGGCATATAAATCCTTGATATGCCCTTCCGACATCATGAAACCATCCAAATTCACGGAAGCGCAACCAGCCGCCATTTTATGATGACGAGTATCTATATAATCCGGCCCACACTTAAAAGGCTGCACCCGTAAAGAACGATTTCTCAAGGCACGAAGCAATCCTAAGGTAAAAGTAGTCTTCCCGCTTCCCGACGAAGCGGCACCTATTAGCAAATGAGATCTCATGTATTCTGTTTCTAATATATCTGGGAAACAAAGATATGAAACCAACTCGTAAATGTAACATAGAAATAACATAAATTCTTGTTATACTATAAATCGATCCTATTATATTCGCTGCATGAAACAAAAAGAATAAGTAGTTAGTGAAAACAAGATTAACCATATTATATAGTATTTGTTGCATATCAATGTTTCAGGGCACGACTTTTTCCCAAACAAGCACTTTTACCCACCGGAACGACAGTTCCAGTCTAGCGCCTTTATCTACTTGGGGAAGAATCCAAAGACAAACCGACAAGATAATTACCAGCAATGTTTTCCAAATGACCTATATCGGGGTACCGTTGATCGTTAGCGGTTTGATTATCAAAAATGAGGACGATCATTTTCAGAGTTTGCGCAATACATATATTCCAAATTTCCGATACCATTACGACGATTACCTGCAATATCTACCTGCCGTAGCGATGCTTGGCTTAAAAATAGGCGGTGTACAAGGAAGAAGCTCTTGGTCCCGAATGCTCGTATCCGAAGCCATCACCGCCAGTATCATGGGAGCAACCATCAATACGGTGAAACATACGGCAAATGTCACCCGTCCGGATGGTTCGAACAATCATTCTTTCCCTTCCGGGCACACGGCCATGGCATTTATGGCCGCCACCATGTTGCATAAAGAATACGGGACGACCCGTAGCCCTTGGTATAGTATAGGAGGCTATACGGTAGCGACCGCCACGGCCGTATCCCGTATGCTCAATAACAAGCACTGGCTATCGGATGTAATGGTTGGTGCCGGAATCGGGATCTTATCGACCGAGGTCGGATATTTTCTAACGGATCTGATCTTCAAGGACAAAGGTATCACCCATAGCTATCTGGGATTCGAGACATTCAAATACCAGCGAAATCCCTCTTTTTTCGGAATCTATATGGGGTTTAGCTTGATGCCGACAAAGTTTAATCTGGCTCCGGATGTGCGATTAAAAGCATCGCCGGGAAGTACGGCCGGATTTGAAGGCGCTTGGTTCATGAATCGTTATATAGGCTTCGGCGGACGCATCTCGGCGACAAGCATGCCTTTATCCCTTACGAAACCCTTAGCGAATCCGACAGTTCCCGGTACGACCTATCAAGTGAACGCCCTAAAATCCGATCCTCTCGACATGATCGGCGGATACATCGGCTCCTACCTATCGTATCCGGTGACCAATCGATTTCTCTTGGGCACGAAACTGCTAATCGGATGTAATTACAGCCCAGCCTCCCGAATATCAGCATTGGGCGTGGAGGAAGGCAAACCGGAAACGATTGAGAAAGAGATCGTAAACACGAATAAAGCGTTTAATATAGGATATAGCACAAACTCCTCTTTCTCATACATATTGCATCCTAATCTAAATGTGCGGGTATTTCTCGATTATACTTTTATCCCCTCACGATTCGTATCATACATAGCCAACCCCAAAAAAGAAACCGATCGCTTCGAGCATCATAAGACCTTACAGGCCTTGACGCTCGGAGCATCGGTAAATATCATGCTTTGGTAGATTTAAAAATCAATATTGCTCCTTCTCGTTCGGGAAATCTTGAGATTTCACGTCCTCGATGTACGCTTGTACGGCACGGGTAATCTCCTCCCCTAAATTAGCGTAGCGACGTAAGAAACGGGGAGAAAAGCCTTGATTGATACCGAGCATATCATGCATAACCAACACTTGACCATCTACGCCTCCACCGGCGCCAATGCCGATAACCGGGATCGTAAGCTCCGAAGCGACACGAGCCGCCAACTCCGCCGGGATCTTCTCCAACACCAAGGCGAAACAACCTATCTCCTCTAGCAAATGGGCATCCTCGATCAGTTTATTAGCCTCGGCCTCTTCACGGGCACGTACCGTATACGTACCGAATTTATTGATCGATTGCGGCGTCAATCCTAAATGTCCCATAATTGGAATACCGGCACACAAGATACGTTCGATAGATTCCCGAACCTCAGCCCCGCCTTCCAACTTGATACAATCGGCATGCGTCTCTTTCATCACCCGGATAGCGGAGGCCAAGGCTTCTTTAGAGTTTCCTTGGTACGTACCGAAAGGCAGGTCTACCACCACCAGCGCACGATTCACCGCTTTCATGACCGATTTACCATGGTAAATCATCTGGTCGAGCGTAATCGGCAAAGTGGTCACGTTTCCAGCCATTACGTTAGAAGCGGAGTCTCCCACCAAGATCACATCCATTCCTGCTTGATCGATCAATTTCGCCATCGAATAATCATAGGCGGTAAGCATGGATATTTTCTCGCCACGCTGCTTCATCTCTATCAGGCGATGCGTGGTCACCTTTCTATTATCATCTACTTTTGCGACAGACATATTATATTTTTTTATTAATTGTTTCGGCCGCAAAGGTAAGTATTATTATTTATTTTCAAGACAAACATTCACGGCACTTAAGCCTCTGTCGCCACGTTCAAGGTCGAACGTCACGATATCGTTCACGGAGATATCATCCACAACATTGTTCACGTGAAAGAAATACTTTTCCGTCCCCGACAAGTCACGGATAAACCCGAACCCTTTTGCCTCATTAAAATAGTCTACCCTGCCCCTTAAGATAACGGGAGCCACATCCTCTTTCTTAGGAGTCGAGATCAAGATATCTTCCTGATTTATCTCTTCTTTTTGACGAAGTTCGGGAGGGACAGAGGTGATCATCCCATTTTCATCCACATAAGCGATCATATCCTCAAAGCTAGTCGCCTTACCGGATGATTTTCTTTCCTCTTTCCTGTTCTGTTTCTCTACTCGGCGGGCTTGTTTCTTTTTCTCGTTTTCACGTTTACCAAATGATGCGTATTTTGCCATACAGTCGATTTTAATTTATACTAGGGCCTCACGTTCCGTGAAGCGTTGTTTATACTAACTTAGCGTGAGAATTGATGATTAAAGGTGAGATCCGCTTAATAATAATATAAAAAGAAGAACTATGTCGATAATGATTCTAGACTCAAACTTTCGCAAAGATAATAAAATAAACGGAGAAAACCTTATAGATCCTCTCATTTAAGAATAAAAAAACTTACTTTTGCATCCTATACCAAAAAGCATTTATGAAACTACTTTTTTTTGATTTAGAGACTACCGGCATAAAATACTGGAGAAATGGCGTCCACCAAATAAGTGGGGAGATCGTAATTGATGGGGTTACGAAGGAATCTTTTAATTTCAATGTCTGCCCACATCCCCAATGTGAGATAGAGGAAGAAGCGCTTCGCATTTGCAACGTGTCCAAGGAACAGATACAAGCTTATCCTCCCATGCGAGAGGTGTACGTTAAATTCGTGAACATGCTGTCCAAATACGTGGACAAGTTTGATAAAAAAGACAAGTTCTTTCTCGTAGGATACAACAACGCCTCTTTCGATAATCACTTCTTGAAAGCCTTCTTCGTACAGAACGGAGATAATTATTTCTACTCATGGTTCTGGGTGAACTCGATCGACGTAATGGTATTGTCTACCCAGCATTTGATGCGCAAACGGCATGAGATGACAGATTTCAAGCAGGAAACAGTGGCAAGGGCTTTAGGCATACAAATAGATTCCGCTAAATTGCATGACGCATCCTATGATATTCAATTAACCAAAGAAATTTATAATAGGATATCCTCCCTCTCATTTATGGGTTGATTGATTCTTTTTATAAATTATCGTTTTTGACTATAGGTTGATTTAATTATCTTTACGGCGTAGAATCAATTTTTAAGATGTCTGTGAAACATAGTATCCGTATTTTCTTCTTTATTATCGCTCTCGTATATACAGGTTCCTTGACTGCCCAAGAAAAGGCGTATCCGAAAAACGGAGAGGGCATCACTCTTTTTCTCAAACGCTTCAACCGTACCGGCGGGACGTATCAGAAAGAGTTTATCGAGCTTAATAAAGGGAAGTTGGGTAAAAATAACACTCTGCGCATGGGCGTAAAATATACCTTGCCTCCGCTCGCCTCCGCCCCTCAGAAGAAGAATTATCAGCCCCTATTCGGCAAGTCGCTAGCCAGTTACAAAGTAACCTCTTCCGATTTAAAGGGAGCTTGCTTTTATCTGGTCAGCGGTCATGGCGGTCCGGACCCCGGAGCGATCGGTAAAATGGGCTCCCATGAATTGCATGAGGATGAATACGCTTACGACATCATGCTACGTCTGGCACGCAATCTTTTAACGCGAGGCGCAAAGGTACATATTATCATCCAAGACGCAAAGGACGGAATACGTGACCAGCAATTTCTCAATAACAGCAAACGGGAAACTTGTATGGGTAGTCCGATCCCCCTCAGCCAAGTAAGCCGTCTGGATCAGCGTTGCGCCAAGATAAACAGCTTGAGCCGGAAAGATAAAGAAACTTATAAGAGAGCGATATTCATCCATGTGGACAGCCGGAGCCGGCATCAAAGGACCGATGTCTTTTTCTATCATAAGCCCAAGGATCAAGCGAGCAAGCGCTTGGCTAAAACGATGAAATCCACTTTCTCGCGCAAATACAACCGCCACCAGCCGGGCCGGGGATTCTCGGGCACGGTAGACGATCGTAACTTATATGTATTACGTCACACGACCCCGACCTCCGTATTCGTCGAATTGGGCAACATACAAAACCAATACGACCAACAACGGATCATCCTCAGCAACAATCGGCAAGCCTTGGCCAACTGGCTTTGCGAAGGTTTTGTCACGGATTATAATTATTATAGGAAGTAGCATCCCTAATGATCTATTATACTAACACATATCCTGCGGCAGAAATGTTATATGAGCGATCTTAACAGCAATGTAACATATATTTCATTTCTCCGAAATAAGAATATCCGTTCTTTGCCAAAAATAATTATATTTGTATATGGAGAGCCGTAAGGCACTCTTTTAAAAACAGAACAGCTTATGGCAACAACTCGTATTCTTGTAGTGGATGATGAAGAGGATTTGTGTGAGATCCTTAAATTCAACTTAGAAATAGAAGGTTATGAAGTAGATACCGCCTATAGTGCGGAAGAGGCATTAAAAAAGGATCTGACCGTTTACAATTTATTATTGTTAGATGTCATGATGGGAGAAATCTCCGGTTTCAAGATGGCACGTATCCTGCGACAAGATGAGAAGACGGCCAATACCCCTATCATCTTCCTCACGGCCAAAGATACGGAGAACGATATGCTCACAGGGTTCAATCTCGGGGCGGATGACTATATCTCCAAGCCTTTCTCCATCCGCCAAGTGATAGCGCGTGTTAAGGCCGTACTAAGAAGAACTTCCGAGAAATCAAAAGAAAAAGAGATTGAGAAACTCGAGTATGAGACATTAGCTCTTGATACGAAACGCATCAAGGCTACGGTAGACGGGGTGGAAGTTCCATTGACCAAAAAAGAGTTTGAGATACTAAAACTTCTATTGGAAAATAAAGGGAACGTCTTCTCCAGAGAGGAAATACTATCTCGCATCTGGAAAGACGAGGTATATGTTCTAGACCGTACCATCGATGTCAACATCACCCGGTTACGTAAGAAAATAGGTCCTTATGGAAAGAACATCGTAACTCGCTTAGGTTTCGGTTATTGTTTTGAATGCTAATATTGTCGTGAATCATGGTAAAGATAGATGGTGAGAAAAGACACCGGATACCGTTTAGCCAACGGCTTTTCTGGTCGGTCTTTTTTATGTTCTTGGGCTTTACGGTCTGTTTCCTGCTATTCCAATATCAGCGGGAAAGGGAGTTCGCGCAAGAAAAGTTGAACAATGTGTTGAGTAACTATAATTACCAATTATTCCGCAAATGCCAACAAAGTACGGACATCAACAAGACCGTAATAAGTTTCATGGACGATATCCCTCAAAAGGATTTGCGGGTAACCATTATAGATCCATCCGGCGACGTATTGTTTGATAATAGCGGGACGGACGAGTTTAATAACCATAACGACCGGAGCGAGGTACGCAAAGCCCGATTATATAATGAAGGGTTCGCTATCCGTTCCTCGGAATCTACGGGAAAAAGGTATTTCTATTCGGCATCAAATATAGGAGGTTATATTTACCGCTCAGCCCTGCCCTATGATCCATATGTAAGAGGGATATTGACGGTAAACAAGGACTTCATTTATTTCATGGCATTGATGACCTTGATTTTCTTCTTTGTCCTTTCCCGTTTTACTTTCAGCATAGGTAAAACGATATCCAAACTAAGGGATTTCGCCTTAAACGTAGAGAAAGATCGAATGCCTGCGGTCGATTATGTTTTCCCGAATGATGAGCTAGGTGATATCTCACAGAATATCGTAACCTTATACCATCGGCAACAGAAAGCGAAAAACGAGTTATCCATGGAACGGGAAAAGCTTATCAAACATTTCCAATATTCCAAGGAAGGCTTCGCTATGTTTACAAGTGAAGGGCGGGAGATTCTTTCTAACATCCTATTCATTCAATTCATAAATGTCATATCCGACACCCAGATCCACCAAGTGGAAGACGTTACTGATATAGCCGAATTAGAACCAATCCGTACCTTCTTGAATAAGAATATCCGGAATCTGAATCGGAAAAAGAAAGTATTAAGAGAGTCCGTGACTATTGACAAGAACGGTAAAATATTCTTGATCGAATGTATTTTATTCCTCGATAATAGTTATGAGATCTCTATTAATGATATATCCCGTCAAGAAGAAGAAAGCCGGATGAAACGACAGCTTACGCAGAACGTCTCTCACGAGCTGAAAACACCGGTCAGCAGCATTCAAGGGTATTTGGAAACAATCCTATCCAACCCAGATTTGAGTTCGGACAAACGTCAATTTTTCTTGGAACGCTGTTATTCCCAAAGTACCCGCCTTACAGGATTATTACGAGATATTTCCGTATTAAACAGACTTGACGAGGCATCCGAGATGTTCGACCTCACGGAAGTAAATATCACGAAGCTTATCGCCGAGATACAAAAAGAATGCTCCCAAGATATGGAAGAAAAACACATCACGTCGGAAATTATCCTCCCGGGAGATCCGACCGTGTTCGGGAATAACTCCCTACTCTATTCCATATTCCGGAATCTATATGACAATGCGATCGCTTATGCGGGAGAAAACATAAGGATTACCGTCAACTGCTATAAAGAAGATCCTAAATATTATTACTTTAGCTTCTCCGATAATGGAGTGGGTATCCCGGAAGAACATATCAATCGCATATTCGAGCGCTTCTACCGGGTAGACAAGGGACGCAGTCGTAAGATCGGAGGAACCGGATTAGGATTATCCATCGTTAAAAACGGGGTTAATTTTCATAAAGGACAAATATCGGCGAAGAGCAGTCCGGGAAAAGGGGTTACTTTTTTCTTCACTTTGAAAAAGAAACTATAAGGCAGACCTCTAAAATTCCATAACATACGCTTGATATTTAATATTAAAATGTATTTTTGTATTGAACATCATACAATATCATGAGAAATACCTATTTAGTATTATTTATCTATTTAATGATCCCAATGTTTTCTTTAGGGGAAAACACCTATACTACCCAACAAAGGGAAGACAGCCTTTTATCCCTATTAAAGTCCTCGCCAGCCATAAATGAACAGATCGAGTTATATAAGGATTTAGCGACAATGTACAGGCAAATGCCCAAGGAGATTGTTTACCTAAACAAAATGGCAGATGTGGCAAGCTCCACTTCGAAAGGTCATGCTTCCTTATATTACGCATGGGCCAATTTATCCCGCCATTATTACAATATACAAAACAGGGATAGCCTGATTTACTGGTCGCATAAGATAGATTCATTGGCCGCGGCCAAGAATGAGGTTCCGGACGCATTATTCGATGCGCGAGGATTCATTTGCCAAATGGATCTATGGGACGGCAATTATGAGTTAGCGATGAACGGGGCGATCAGCCTATACAACTATGCCCGTGATACAAAGAGTGAATATGGATTGATTTGTTGCAATGAGAACTTAGGTTTAATCTATCAAGAAATACATCGGGATAGTGACGCGATAGTAGCTTATCGGGAAGGTCTCGATTTATTACAGAAACGAGGTGACAATCCGAAATTCGAGATGCAATACATGGGAAACCTCATCGAATCTTATCTACGAACCGATCATTTCACCGAGGCCGAGGAATTATTAACCCGTTACGATGAAATGATCCAAGATAGGGAAAGAGAGAATGAAGAACAAGGCACCGCATTCCCCGTGGATCGTTGCCGTGCGCTAATGTATGTTTTTTATGCGGATATGTATGTCCTTCAAGACAAGCCCAAGAAAGCATTGGAGACCTTGTTGAAGGCGACACCGATCGTAGAGAAAACCGGAGATGATTATACGGAATTCTGCTACAACTTCGTTTTCGCCAAGTATTACTATTTAATAGGTAAGTATGGAAAGGCGCTGAATATCATAGACACAAATAAATTAACAGAAGAAGATATACGAACCTCGGAGCTGAAAGTCGAGATACTCGAAGCATTGGGACGTTATAAAGAAGCGCTCGCATTTAGTAGAGAAGTTGTAGAACATACCAAGATGTTGCATGACGAGGCCTTCAACCGGCAGATCAATCAGCTCCGGACATTACATGATCTAAACAATCAAGAGATGCAGGCATACGAGCTACAGCTACGTGAACAACAACTGCATACCCAAAGGTTGTTAATGATTATTCTACTCGTAGTATCGATCGTTCTTTTAGTGATGCTATACATCGTATACAAGTCCTATCGCTCCGCACGCCGCTACCAACGAGAACTTATGGAAGACAAGGAAGCCTTAGTAGAGTCCGAGCGTCAACTTCGTACAGCCAAAGAGATAGCGGAACACGCCAACCAGATGAAAAGCACGTTTATCGCCAATATCAGCCATGAGATCCGTACGCCGCTTAACGCGATTGTCGGCTTTTCGGAATTAATATCCGATGAATCTATTTCCGCTGGCGAAAAGAAAGAGTTTTTCTCCATTATCAACAATAACTCTTATTTATTACTTAATCTGATAAATGACATTCTTGACCTTTCTCGCCTAGAATCCGGGAATATGAAGTTCATTATAGAGAAGACAAACTTATCGGATTGTTGCCGGAACGCTTTAGCAAGTGTAGAGCACCGGGTCTTTCCGGGTGTTCAATTGACCTATACACCTTCTGAAGACCCCTTACATATCCAGACAGATTCGATACGTCTCCAACAATTATTGATAAACTTATTGACCAATGCCTGCAAGTTCACGAAAGAAGGAGAGATCAACCTATCTTATCAAATAGATGAGGACAAGCAGCATGTACGTATCACCGTAACCGATACCGGATGTGGAATACCGGAGGATAAGCAGAAAGCCATATTCGAGCGTTTCGAAAAGGTAGATGAATACGCGCAGGGTACAGGCTTAGGGTTATCCATCAGCCAAACAATTATCGAGCATTTAGGTGGCTCCATTCAATTAGACCCGACGTATAAGCATGGAGCCCGGTTCATCGTACTCCATCCCTACAACCCTCTTGATAATCCATCATGACGTAAACCACGTCTTGAAATCCGGCACTCTCGCCTTGCTAACCAATATACGGTCCAAGGTCGGTACGATCAAATTGATCGCAAGGCGTCCGTTAAACCAGAGATCGATATCTTGCACCGCCTTTCTGGATATCAAGTATTGACGATTGATCCGGAAGAACAAGGCGGGATCAAGGCTATCGGCGAGCTCATCCAAGGTCTGCGTGAAAAGGTATTCCTTCCCGTCCGTCATCACCGCCTTTACATTTCCGTCCGCTATATAGAAAAATAAGATCATATCCACGGAAACAGGTAGCAGCTTATCCCCTTTCACAGGGATCAAGAAATGCGTTTTATATCCTTCCACCCGCTTCAAGGCTTGCATGACAGCGGAATAATCGATCGCTTCTTTCTCCACAGCCGTCGATTGTAACCGTGACAACTTATCCAAAGCTTTCCGTATATCATCCGCGTCGATCGGTTTCAGCAGATAATCTACGCTATTCACTTTAAACGCTTTCAGCGCATATTCATCATAGGCTGTCGTGAAAATGATCGGGCAAGAGATATCTACATGACCGAAGATCTCGAAAGCCGAACCATCCGCCAAATGGATATCCAGAAAGATAAGTTCCGGCATTGGATGCGATTGAAACCATTCAACACTATCCGTAATACTATCTAGGACATCGATCACCTCGATATCCGGATCAACCTCTCCCAGCAATGCCATCAAATTACGGACAGCCGCTTTCTCGTCTTCTATTATCAAAGCTTTCATACCAAAGGGATTGTTACGCTGAATATACTAGCATCTTCTTTTATGGAAATATCTTTCTTATACAAGAGGTTATAACGTTTACTCAGGTTCACCAAGCCAATACCGGTGCCTCCGCTATGTGTCAATTTCGGTTGGATGGGATTGCTAACCGTCAAGGAATCATGGTCTGAACGAACGGATATGGTCAATGAATGGCGGTTGCTGATCTCGTTATGCTTCACGGCGTTCTCGATCAAAAGCTGCACCGACATAGGAGGCAGTTGCTTAGACTCGTGCTCCTTCCCTAAGTCTATATCGAAGACTAGATTATCCTCATAGCGCATTTTCAAAAGGAAGATATAAGCGTTCACGAAATCCATCTCCTCCCGTAAAGTAACACTACGGCACTCATTCTCTTGCAAGGTATAACGTAAGACACGGGATAACTCCTGCAAATATTCTTGTGCCTTCCCGGGAGTCTCCCGGATCAAGGAACGGAGCGTATTTAAGGAATTAAATAACATATGAGGATTAAGCTGACTCTTCAACGCCTCATATTGGTTCAATAGATTCTCCGCCCGCAATTGCTGGTTCTCGACCTGTACTTGCTGGCTTTGACGAATCAGGTAAATCATATAGCAACTCCCCGTAACGACACACGACATGATAAAATCCCTCAACGGATGCAGATAATGATGTACCAAGGCGTCGATCGCCGGAATATCAAACTGATGGTGCAAGAACACGAAACCTTTTCCTAATAAATTATTCACGCACCAAGTCATTACGAACGAGAGAAGGACCTTCTGCCAAGAGATACGCGCTTTCTGCCGATTGAAACCAAAGACATACGTGTTCATCGCAAATAACAGTAAGAGGGACACGAAGGTGAAAAAGACCTCATTCGCTACATCCAATACCGACATATCCGGGAAAAGAGCGTTCTGCCCGGTAACGTCAAACAACGACACCAATTCCGGGAAATGGATCAAGAAGGCCACCATGATCGATATGATGACCAACGAGAACACATATTTATTCTTTATATTCATTTTCTTCATGAAGGCAAAGATAGTCATTTCTTCTCTACCCGTGCGGAAACATACATACCGGGACGAAAACGAGGATTTGTCTCTTTTACCCGAGCGTACATTTCCAAGGAACGGCTCGTCTCGTCCACCTCCTGTCCGATCGAGATCAAGACCGCATGGAAGGTCTCCTTCCCCATTCCATTCACCCGGAACTGCACTTGGTTCCCAATGGATAAGTCCGCTAAATCCTTCTCATAAGCGGTCAGGCAAAGAAGAGTCTCGCCTTTATCGATCACATCACAGATCGGTTCGCCCGCGTTCACGTATTTACCGAGATTAATGGACAGCCCGGCGACATAACCGCTCAGTGGCGCTTTTACCTCCAAATAAGGTTGGATACCGTCTTCCAGAAGATCGCCGGCGGAGACACCTAGGATAGCAAGTTGCGCGGCGGCGGCATCTTGACGGCTCTTCATGGAAAGATAATCCGCCTTGCTTTGCTGGAAACGTTTTTGCGAGGCCGCTTCTTGCTCACTCAAACGCTGTTGCCTTTTATACTCAGCCTCTAAGTATTCCGTTTGGGCATGGGCATCCAAATAGGTCTGTTGCAACGTGATAAAATCCGGATTCTCCAAGCTGACGATCACCGAGCCCTTCTTCACATAATCGCCCGGAAGCAGCGTAGTAGCATGAACCGTGCCTCCCATCGTCAACGTAACCGTAGCCTGCCGCTGCGGGGGAACTACCATGATCCCGTTGAAAGAGGAGTGATTCGGAAGGGCCGTTGCCGAGGAAATCCCATCCACCTCTACGCTATCCACGGATGGTTCGGACGGTACGCTTTCCGCTACTTGAGTAATAGCGGGCCGGGCAGTTATGTCTTGCGAATCGCCCTGTCCTTTCTCCGCGTTGTTTGTCATACTGCATGCGGCCAATGCCATAAGAGCCGCAGGAATCCATATCTTTTTCATCTTATACTATTTTTCTGGTTATCTACTATACAACTCCAACTCAAGCGCCGATATATTATAGGCATATACGGCCTCGATATATCCCCGCCGGATCTCCCGGGCGGCGTTCAGGCTTTGAACAAACTGCGTGATATCTGTCTCGTTCTCTTTGAACTGTACCGTCGCGCTCTTCAACAAAGCCTCCGCTTCCGGTAAAGCGCCGGTCGTATAATAGCGGATATGCTCTCCTTCCTTACGAAGCGCGACGCTCAACTCCTCCACCTTATTGTTCAATTGACGGATGTTACTCTCCGCTTCCGTACGGGCGATATAGGAATCGATCTTCGCTTGCCTTACCCGGCTATGCTGCGGGAAGAACAATACCGGGAACGAGATCCCGACCATCCAAGAGTCCAGACCGCTCAACGGGGCTATTTTCTGACGCACATATCCTACCGATAGTTCCGGGAAGAAACGGCTTCGTTCGATACGAAGCATGGCTTTCTTCTCATCGGCCACGCTCCGGAAATAATTCAGATGGATATCGGACGGAGCGATCTCGGCTACGCGAGCGGGGAATAAAACCAATGTCGTATCCATAGGCAGTAATGGGGAATCCGAATAACAAGTCCAAGAGAAACGACGGGTAGCCAATTGCAACTCCTCTTCCGCCTGCGACAAACGGGTTTGCAGATCGGCTACCAAGGTAGATGACATATTCCGCTCCAATAGCGTGATATCCCCTTGCTCATAACGCAACTGACTTGCCTTTCGCAAACGTCCGGCCCACTCGATCTGCTCTTTATACAAGGCACATAGATGAAAGGCATATTGATAATAAGCCCATGCCCGTTTTACCTCGGCCGTAATCTCCTTCTTCACCAAGTCCCGGTAATATTCTCCCGTGGTGACTTGACGGTTCACCAAGGCGTTCTTATAAAATGGGGTCAATAGAGAGCCTAAGGATTGCGTGATCTCCATCTGATTGTCGTTTCGTGTCTCACCGTTGATCTGCCCCCATGAATAATTAAAGGTGGTCGGTGACACCTCCCAGCTCTCTCCCCGTGAAGCACGACTACGTTCAATGGATGCCATGGCAGTCTTCAGGCGAGGATGATTCTCCAAGGCGATCGTCACGGCTTCTTCCAACGACACCGTCTGTTGGGCATGCGTGGGGAATAAGATACCTAAAAAAAGAAGAAACGGCAATAGGCGCTTCAACCAGCGTTGGCGCTTCCAAGCGGCCGAGCTATTTACCAACCGATAAAATACCGGGATAATAATCAACGTCAAGATCGTGGAGACAATCAAGCCTCCGATCACGACCGTCGCTAACGGACGTTGCACCTCCGCGCCCGCGGACTTCGCTATCGCCATCGGCACGAATCCTAGAGAAGCTACCAAGCCGGTCAAGAATACGGGGCGAAGTAGATGCGGACATCCTTTCGCGAGGATACGATTCGTTGTCATTTGATATTTAGTTTGTTTTCGTAAGTTATTAAAATGATTAATCATTAATATACCATTCAAAACCGCTACGCCAAACAAGGCGATAAAGCCGACCCCCGCCGATATACTGAAAGGCAACCCTCGTAACCAAAGGGCCAGAATACCCCCGATCAAGGATAACGGGACGGTAGAAAATACCACCAGCGAGTAGGTAACACTCTTAAAGGCAAAGAACAATAGCAATAAGATCAATGACAAGGCGACCGGTATCACGATCGTAAGCGTATCGATCGCATTCTGCAAGTTCTCGAACTGGCCGCCATACTCAAAGTAGTATCCCGGTTCCAGCTTGATATGCTTGTCAAGGGTTTCTTGGATAGTACGCACGACTTTCTGGATATCAGCGTCACGGACATTCACCCCGATCACGATACGGCGTTTCGTGGCATCCCGGTTAATCTGTAGAGGCCCGTTGACCAGCTCGATCGTAGCGACCTCGCTAACCGGGATCTGGATTCCCTCGGCAGTCCGTACAAAGAGCTTATCCAAATTCAGATCCGCCACTTTATCGTTATCCAGACGAAGCACCAAGTCGAAACGTCGCTCATTCTCGAAAACGACACCCGCCGCCTCTCCCGCATAAGCCGTACGGATGATCGTGTTCAACTCCTCTATATTCATCCCGTAACGGGCGATCTTGGCACGATCGTAGTGTACGACCAATTGCGGTAGCCCCATCGCCTGCTCCACGATCACATCGGCGGCTCCCGGTACTTGCTCCACGAAAAGAGAGGCTTCCTTCGCCTTCTTATAAAGCTCCGCCATATCCTCTCCATATAGCTTGATCGCGATATCCGCCTTGGCTCCCGTCATCAATTCATTGAAGCGAAGCTGGATCGGCTGGCTGAAATTAAACTCCGCCCCCGTAATCGGTTCCAAGGAGGCCTTCATCTTCTCCACCATCTCCGCACGGCTGGAGGCCGAGGTCCATTCCTTGAAAGGTTTCATCACGATCATGATATCCGCGTCTTCCACCGCCATCGGGTCGGTCGGAACCTCGGCCGTTCCGATCTTGGCTACCACATGCTTGATCTCCGGGAAATTCTTCATCAAGGTCTCTTCCGCTTGCTTCGATAGCTCGATACTATGCGTCAGGGAACTACCGGCGGGAAGCGTCATCTGCATGGCGAAATCCCCCTCATCCAGCGTAGGGATAAACTCCGCCCCTAACCTCGTGAATAAGAAAAGGGACACAGCCAGAGCCGCGAAAGAACAAGCGATCGTTCCCCAGATATGACGCAAGCAGAAATGAAGCGTACGCCTGTAAACCCCGTTTAATTTCCCGAAGAAACGATCGGCGAATGTAGGCTTCGAAGAGATCGTACGCTTTAGGAACAGGGAGGCCATCATCGGCACGTAGGTGAGCGAAAGGATCAAAGCTCCGATAATACAAAATACCAAGGTCTTCGCCATGGGGGTAAAATACTTGCCCTCTATCCCGGTCAGCGTAAGTAGCGGGAAGAAGACGATCAAAATGATCAATACGGCAAAGGTAGCGCTCCGGGCGACATGACCGGCTCCGGCCTCGACCTCCCGGTCCATCTCCTCGGCAGAGAGCGTACGCCCCATCAACCGCCTCGAATAGATATGCGCCAATATCCCCTCCAATATAACGATCGATCCATCGACCACGATACCGAAATCGATGGCCCCCAAACTCATCAGGTTGGCGGAGACCCCGAAAACACGCATCAAGATAAAAGCGAAAAGCATCGCCAACGGGATCACGGAAGCCACGATCAAGCCGGCCCGCACATTCCCCAAGAAGATGATCAATACGATAAAGACGATCAACGCTCCCTCTATCAAGTTACGGATCACGGTGGATATATTTCGGTCTACCAATTCGGAACGATTCAAATAAGGTTCTACACGAACACCTTCCGGCAACATTTTCTGTACCCTTTCGACCCGTGCCTCCAGTTCCTTGGTCACGACATTGGCGTTCGCACCCTTCAACATCATGGCGATACCGCCCACGCACTCTCCCTCGCCATCCTTTGTCATGGCGCCAAAACGCTTGGCGGAACCAAAGCGAACCGAACCGACATCGCTTATATGAATCGGTATCCCTCCACGGTTCGTGATCACAATGCGCTCGATGTCCTTTATCTTGCCGATCATTCCCTCGCTACGGATGTAGTAAGCCTTATTGATTTTCTCGATATAACTGCCCCCTGTATTCTGGTTATTCCGGTTGAGTGCCTCGAACACCTCGCCGATCGTAATATTCAAGGAATAAAGGGCATCCGGATCTACCGCCACCTCATACTGTTTCAGATAGCCGCCAAAGCTATTGATCTCCACGATACCCGGTATACCGCTCAGTTGCCGTTTCACGATCCAGTCCTGAATGGTACGGAGTTCCATGGCGTCGTATTTCTCCTCATAACCGGGCTCCACGCTCAATACATATTGATAAATCTCGCCCAAGCCGGTCGTGATAGGCATCAGCTCCGGCGTACCCAGTTCCGTGGGGATTTCTCCCGCCACGGTTTGTATCTGCTCGTTTATAAGTTGGCGGGCATCTAAGGTAGGCACGCTTTCCTTAAATACGACCGTTACCAATGACAGGCCAAAGCGGGAAACGGAGCGGATCTCTTCCACGTTCATGATATTACTCATCGCTATCTCGATAGGCATGGTGATCAATTGCTCTACCTCTTGCGGGGCCAAGGTTGGCGATACCGTCACGATTTGCACTTGATTGTTCGTTATATCCGGTACGGCATCTATCGGTAAAGTCATCATGGCATAGATTCCTCCCAGAAGCAGAAACAAGGTTGTCAACCCAACGAATAGTTTCTTCTGAATAGAAAAATGGACAATCGCTTTAAACATCACTTCATTTATTTAATATAATAGTTACAAAAATAAAAGGTAAGCGTTTGCCTGCCCGACATAAAATAATGAAGTGACCGAAATCAAGGTTGAAGTATCGGTATGAGGAGTTGGAGCATATCTATAGAAAAAGGCTTCACATGCCCTCTATGACACATGAAGCCCCTTTTGTTATCCTATATAAATAATAAGAATCGTTGCCGTTAAAAGCGGATCAGCACTTAATGCTCAACTGTCGCAACACCTCACGGATCTTCTCATACGTGACGATACGTGTAGGAACCAAAGGCAAACGAAGCTTATTCTCGATAAAGCCCATCATATTCAGCATACTCTTCGCTCCGGCAGGATTTCCATCCACGAACAACAGGCTGAACAGCTCCGTGAAGCTGTGATGGATCGTACGTGCGCTATCATAATCACCCGCCAAGGCCAGACGTACCATACGGCTAAACTCACGAGGGAAGGCGTTACCGATCACGGAGATCACTCCCACCGCACCTAATGTCATTAAAGGGAAAGTAATACCATCGTCACCGGAGATCACGTTGAAACGGGCCGGCTTGTTCTTGATGATATCATCCATCTGGGTGATATTGCCGGAAGCCTCTTTCACGGCGATCACGTTATCGAACTCACGGGCGATACGAAGCGTAGTCTCGGCCGTCATGTTCACACCCGTACGCCCCGGTACGTTATAGAGTACGATCGGTAAATGAGTAGCGTTGGCGATCGCCTTGTAATGCTGGTAAATCCCTTCTTGGGAAGGCTTATTATAATAAGGTACGACCGAGAGGATAGCGTCGATACCCTCGAAATTATCGGTCTTCAATTTCTCGACAACCGACCGTGTACAATTACCTCCCACGCCTAATACGATAGGGATACGGCCCCGTACACGAGTCACTACCAAGCTTATAATGTTTTTCTTTTCTTCTTCCGTAAGTGTAGGGGTTTCCGCTGTAGTTCCCAGCACTACCAAATAATCCGTACCGTTCTGCACCTGATAATCCACCAGCTTGCCTAACGCCTCGTAATCTACACTCTCATCTTCCTTGAATGGCGTGATCAACGCCACACCCATTCCTTTTAAATTTATGTCTGCCATGGGGAAAATATTCCTTTTTGTTATTTAGCACTGCAAAAATAAGGAAATTATATCATTTAGCACGGATGGAACGCAAATAAAATAATATCTGTCCGAATAAATACTGAATATCGTCCTTATCTGTTACAGTCAAGCCTAAGTCGTACCATTCTTGGCCCGGATACTTAATCCCGACCTTGAAGGCGGATGGATGCCGGAGAGCGATGTATTGCAAGGCATAACAACCCGGCCGGGTGATATCGATCAAGATATCCGCCTTGAGAGCGCCCACCTTTTCCAAGACACTATCGGAAGGGAATCCCCACGCGTTGAGATCGTTCTTTATATGTACAGGAATATTGGAATCGTCGAAAGGAATATCCGCTCCTCCGGACGGCACATATACACACGTCTTGATGTCCTTCTTCGCCTTGCGCAAAGGCTCCAAGGCCCTCATGACGTCCTCGTGATCCTCTATATTATACAAGACCAAAAGCGAACGTGCCTCATCCAAGGAAAGGGAACGATGCGGACGCTTGGCAGCGTCCGACACTAAAGCCTGTATCTTCTTCTTGATAAAATAATTCGTAAACATTTATTCCAGCATATTTAAGAACGCATCCTCGTTGATAATCTTCACACCCAGCTTCGCCGCTTTCTCCAGCTTGGCCGGTCCCATATTCTCGCCGGCAAGGATATAATCGGTCTTCCCCGAGACGGAGCCGCTATTCTTGCCGCCATGTTGCTCAATCATCGCCTTATACTCGTCACGTGAATGCTTGGAAAATGTCCCGCTGATCACGATCGTCAATCCTTTCAACTTCTCGGAACGGTTCGCCAATTGCTCTTCGGAAACCGCCATCCGCAAGCCCTGTTCCTTTAATCGGTTCACCAACGTACGGTTCTTCTCGTCCGAGAAATAACTCAATACACTCTGGGCGATCCGCTCGCCGATCTCGTCCACGGCTACCAAATCCTCTAAGGACGCCTGCTCCAATGCCTCGATCGAGTGGAAAGCCGAGACCAAGCGTTTAGCGACCGTCTCTCCCACGAAACGAATCCCCAGACCGAACAAGACCCTCTCAAAAGGAACTTGCTTGGATTCCTCCAGACTCGACATCAGATTCTGGGCGCTCTTCTCCGCCCACCGTTCCAGACGCAATAAATCGGCAACCGTCAACGTATATAAGTCCGCCGAGTCTTTTACATAACCGGCGTTGTACAAATCCTCCACCGTTTCCGGGCCTATATTGATATTCATCGCCTTCCGGGTCACGAAATGCTCTATACGCCCCTTGATCTGAGGAGGACAGCCCGACTCGTTCGGACAGTAATGTGCCGCCTCTCCCTCCGGACGCACCAAAGGAGTCCCGCACTCCGGACACACACGGATAAAGCGGACCTTATCCCCCATCAGCATCGAACGAGCCTCCACGTTCACTCCCACGATCTTCGGGATGATCTCCCCGCCTTTCTCCACATACACTTGGTCGCCGATATGCAAGTCAAGCCCCTCGATAATATCGGCGTTATGCAAGGAAGCCCGCTTCACCACCGTCCCCGCCAACAATACGGGCTCGAGGTTCGCCACCGGAGTGACCGTCCCCGTCCGTCCCACTTGGAAAGAGACCGAGTTCAAGCGAGTCTCGGCACGCTCCGCCTGAAACTTATAAGCGATCGCCCAGCGAGGGCTTTTCGACGTAAAACCTAAGTTCCTCTGCTGACGAAGCGAGTTTACCTTCAACACGATTCCATCCGTCGCCACGGGCAGGTTCTTACGTTCCACATCCCAATATGCGATATAATCGAATATATCCTGTAGGCTCTGGCATTTACGGATCACGTCCGGAATCTTAAAACCCCATGCGCGAGCCGCCTGCAAATTCTCATAATGCCCTTCGGCCGGCAGGTTCTCACCCAATAAATAATAGAAATAAGCATCCAGCTTACGGGAGGCCACGATAGCCGGATTCTGCTGTTTCAACGTACCGGAAGCGGCGTTGCGAGGATTGGCGAACAAGGGTTCCTCCTGCTCCTCCCGCTCCTTATTCAAGCGATCGAACTCCGCCCAAGGCAGCAATACCTCGCCACGGATCTCGAACTCCTCCGGAAAATCAGAACCCCGGAGTCTTAATGGAACCGAACGGATGGTCTTGATATTCGCCGTCACGTCATCACCACGAGTGCCGTCGCCACGGGTCACGGCACGCGTCAAGCGTCCTTTCTCATAGGTCAAAGAGATAGAAGTACCATCATATTTAAGCTCCGCCACAATCTCGAAAGGCTCATTCAAGGAGCGGACCGTACGATCATAAAAATCTCGGATCTCATCCTCGGAGTACGTATTACCCAACGAAAGCATCGGATATTTATGTACCACTTGCTCAAACTCTTTCGAGAGGTCGCTCCCCACCCTCCGGGTCGGGGAATCCGGATCGGCGAACTCGGGATGCGCCGCCTCCAGTTCCTGCAACTCTTTCATCATCTTATCAAACTCAAAGTCTGATATTGTCGGTGCCGAAAGCACATAATAATTATAATTATGCCGCTCCAGCTCATCACGCAGGGCTTTTATCTTTGCTTCGACCATATTAGTATATTAATTCTACGTTGTCTATCCAAAACGTATTTCCCGGAGAGCCGATATAGGCCCCTCCGTGGCTGGAGGTGAACTGCAACACCATATGCGTAGGTGCCTCGCCCGGCTCCGCCCAGCCTACCTCTTGGATAGGAACGCTTTTTCCTTTACTATTTAACGTATAACGTTCCTCTACTTGTATACGCATATACGGTTTATATTCGGGTTTGGATGTTATATTTCCATAAAGGATCGGGTAAGTAGCGTCATTTACCCAATCAGGGGTAGATTCCGTATAGCGTTGCACCATCGTACCGACCCGCTTGGAATAAACATTCCCTTCCGCGTCTTCCCATCGTTTCTGCAACAACAAGATCACCGCCAAGGAATCCTGCCCGGCCACCGTACTCTTACGGCTGAACCCCGTACTACGTACCCGATTCTTCTCGGGAGCGGCTTTCACCTTATAATCAAACCGCAACGCTTTCGGCTTCTTGGAGAAAGGCACTCCTGATTGTAACATCGCTTGAGGGTTTTTTGTTCCCTTGATCGGCTCATGCACCGTACCCAAGAAAACGGAGCCGGCGGCGATCACCTCGATATCCACCAAACCGAAAACCTTCACGCTCTCATAACGGGTCTCCATGCGGGCGCACATCCCATCCCCCCGTTTCTCCGGGAAAACAGACGTATTGGTTTTCACCACTCCCGCCACTTTCGCCATCACGTTGGAAGTAGCCCACGGAGAACCGCCCATATTACGAAACGCCGTATTACCGACAATCGTATCCGAGGGCCCCAGCTCATAAAGCCATTTCGTATTTCCCCCGATAATGCCAGACTCATGAATCTCACGGACAATCCAATTATCCATGTCTCCATAAGCGAAGGGCACCACATTCTCCGATGTCACCCCATCCCCGTCCGCGAGAACCACGGACAAAGGCATACAAGCGATTGCCAAAAATAACGCTTTCTTTCTTAAACTCAAACCCATCCCTCTATCAATTTAATACCTATCTAACCCTTTTATTTATAAGCTATAGCCCCATTCCTTCAAGGCCATGCCCCAATTTTCCTCTACGAGCCGGACCGTACGATCCTCGTACTTGTATTGGTTCTTCTTGTAGCCCTTCTTCTTGCCCAGATACTTCTCTATATCCGCCTTAGACTCCTTAAAGCCGGGTAAGTTTAATGACCCGTAAATATTTTCCGTCATGGCGAAAGCGTCTTTCTCGAAATCCTCGAACTTCACTTCCACCAGATTGCCTTCCGGTATCAGGTGCTTCTCTTCCTCGTACTTGTAGAAAAGACGGCGATATACCTCGATGAAGTTCGCCTCGATCTGCTCGTTCGTGATATCCTGCAAACGCAATGGCTGGATCGTATTCGTAAAGAAACTGCGGGTACTCTCGAATACCGTATACGGATTTCGCTTCAAGTAGATGAACTTAGCGTTCGGGAACATCTCCAGCAATGTCTTCACACGCCCCGTATGCGGTGGGTTCTTGCTCAAATACTGCGTACCGTTCGTATTCCAGAGGGAAACCTTAACCAGACGCATGAAAGTATCCATGAAGATCCGCCGCTCCTCCTCCGTGATATCGTTAAACAATAAGTAACGATCGCAATACTCCATCCAGCGTTTCGGGAAGAACCAGAAATTATAATATGTATAAGGCATCATGTTCGACAAGGCGAACTCCTCCTCTTGCGGAAGATCCACCTTCAACTCCATATTATCGGTCGGACGCTTATCCGGCATCAAGAAAGCCATGTTCTTCTTGAAGAAAGGCTGCCCCCAGAGCATCAGGTGCGGGAATACCGTCTGGTACGTCGTGGTATAACCGAAATGCTTATCGCAGGCGAAGATGTTATGAACAAAAGTCGTACCACTCCGCCAATGCCCCAAGATAAACAAGGGGTCCATCTCGAGCGGCTTATCGGCCAATTTCTTGAACCGGCTATCCTCGATCGGCTTCAAGGCGCTCAACAGGCGGCAAACACCGGTCGTAAGGCGATACTTACCCTTAAAGCCCTTGTCTATCTGCTGCCGGGCCGTCACCTTCCTGAACGTATCCCAATCCGCCCCGACCAACGTATTGATCGGTAGCTTATCAAACTCCAACAATCCCATATCCTATCGTTTTTCCGTTATACATTTCACAGATACGCCCTGCCGGCCCAACTCCTCACAAACCTTACGGATCGCCTCATAATGCTCCTCTCCGATTCCCATCTCCGGGAGGTTCAAGGTAGCCAAAGCGTCTTCCGTCACCATATCTTTAGCGTCCACACGGTCGATGATCATACCCACGGCGGACGTATTATTCGTAATCGGATCGATCAAGATAAACGAGCCGGTCTGCTTATTCCTCCTATACGGATCGAAGAACAACTCCTTGCCGGTAGTAAATACCACACGGCCGATCTCGTTCAGCTCCAGATGATCCACGGAAGACTGCTCCATCGTGTTCACGTTCACCTTATAGCGGATACTATCCACACGGGCACGTGTCGTATGAGTGGTCTGCTTGATGTAGAACTGCTTGTTCACGTCCATGGCTTCCTCATCCATCCACACCAGCATGGCCTCGAAATTACGGTCGCGGATCGGCAAGTTATCCGGGTGCACCAGCATCTCCCCACGGGAGATATCGATCTCGTCCTCCAAGGTGATCGTAATACATTGAGGCGGGAAAGCCTGCTCCAACTCACCCTCGTAGGTGACGATGCTCTTTACCTTCGAGGTCTTCCCGGAAGGCAACGCCATCACCGTATCTCCCTTACGCACGATACCGCTAGCCACCTTGCCGCTAAACCCACGGAAATCCAGATTCGGGCGCAACACGTATTGCACCGGATAACGGAAGTCCTCGTAGTTACGATCCAAGTCGATAGGCACGTTCTCCAGATAATCCAATAAAGACGTACCCTCGTACCAAGGCGTACGATCACTCTTCTCCACCACGTTATCGCCATCCAAGGCCGATAAGGGGATATACGTGATATCCGGGATATCCAGCGGCTCCACGAAACGTTTATAATCCGCCACGATCCGGTCGAACGTATCCTTGTCGAAGTCCACCAAGTCCATCTTATTCACGGCCAGTACCACATGCTTGATCCCCAGCAAAGATACCAGATAGGTGTGACGGCAAGTTTGCGTGATCACGCCCGTGCGGGCATCCACCAAGATGATCGCCAGATTCGCCGTGGAACCACCCGTGATCATATTCCGGGTGTACTGCTCGTGCCCCGGGGTGTCGGCGATGATGAACTTACGGTTGTTCGTGCTGAAATAACGGTAAGCCACATCGATCGTGATACCTTGCTCACGCTCGGCCTTCAAGCCATCCAGCAACAAAGCGTAGTCGATATGCTCGCCGGCGTTGCCCATACGCTTGCTGTCACGCTCCAAGGCATCCAACTGATCCTCGTATATTTTCTTACTATCAAACAGCAATCGGCCTATCAAGGTCGATTTGCCATCATCCACCGAGCCGGCGGTCAAGAATCTCAGCAGGTCCTTCTGCTCGTCCTTATCTAGGAATTCCTTTATATTTAATTTTGTATCTGCCATGTCTCTTCTGTGTTAAAAATACCCTTCCCGTTTCTTCTGCTCCATACTAGCGTCTTGATCGAAGTCGATCACACGGGTCGTACGCTCGCTCTTCGTCGTGGTCATCATCTCCTCCACGATTTTCTCGATCGTATCCGCCTCGCTCTCCACGGCGCCGGTCAGCGGCCAGCAGCCCAACGTACGGAAACGGACCATACGCATACGGATCTGGTCCCGGTATTGCTCCGGCAAGCGGTCGTCGTCCGCCATGATCAAATTACCGTCGATCTCCACGCACGGACGCTCCTTGGCGAAATACAGGGGAACGATCGGGATATTCTCCAGACGGATATATTGCCAGATATCCAGCTCCGTCCAGTTCGATAGCGGAAATACACGGATGCTCTCGCCCTTATGCACACGGGCGTTATAGATATCCCACAACTCCGGGCGCTGGTTCTTCGGGTCCCATTGATGGAACTTATCGCGGAACGAGAAGATACGTTCCTTCGCACGGCTCTTCTCCTCGTCACGACGGGCGCCGCCGAAAGCGGCGTCGAACTTATATTTATCCAAGGCATGAAGCAAAGCCTGCGTCTTCATCAAGTCCGTATGCACCTTGCTTCCATGCGTGAACGGGCCCACGCCCGCGTGGAAAGCCTCCATATTAGACTCCACGATCAAGTTCCAGCCGAATTTCCTCGCGTAAGAATCACGGAACTCTATCATCTCCTTAAACTTCCATTTCGAATCGATGTGCATCAACGGGAAAGGAACCTTACCCGGAGCGAAAGCCTTCTCGGCCAGACGGACCATCACGGAAGAATCCTTCCCGATGGAATAAAGCATAACAGGATTCTCGAACTCGGCGGCTACCTCACGGATGATGTGGATAGACTCGGCCTCCAGCTCCTGTAAATGACTTAACTTGTAATCAGACATATCTTTTTTCAGTGTTTAATTTCTACTTTCGGTACGATCAACTCCAACAACCGGTTCACGGATTGCTCCACGCTCAATACGGAGGTATCCAAGGACAGGTCCGGACGCTCCGGTGCCTCGAACGGGGCGGAAACCCCGGTAAACTCCTTGATCTCGCCTTTCCGGGCCTTGGCATACAGGCCTTTCACGTCACGGCGTTCGCACTCGGCGAGCGGCGTACTTACGTAAACCTCCAAGAAATCCGCTTTACCGATGATAGCGGACGCCATCTCTCTCAACTCATTGTTCGGGCTGATAAAAGCCGCTATGGTTATAACACCCGTATCGACAAACAGTTTACCCACCTCGGCGATCCGGCGTATATTCTCCACCCGGTCCTCCGGCGAGAACCCGAGATTATTGTTGATACCACTACGGATATTATCCCCGTCGAGGATGCGGCAAAGCAATCCCCGTTTATGCAACTCACGCTCCAAAGCGATAGCGATCGTGCTTTTCCCCGAGCCACTCAAACCCGTGAACCACACCATCACGCCCCTTTGCCCCAAAAGCGCCTCTTTATCCTCACGACCCAGCATACGGTCGAAAATCGGATAGATATTATTTTCTAAAACTTCCATATCATAGGTATTACAAACACGGAGATCAAGAACGTGATCAAGTTCAAGGGCAAGCCCACCTTCACGAAATCCGTGAACTTATAGCCTCCCACGCCTTGTACGATCAGGTTGGTCTGGTAGCCGATCGGCGTACTGAAACTAGCCGACGCCGCCATACAGATCACGACAAAGAATGGGGTCGGATCAACGCCTAATTGCGTAGCTACCGACAAAGCGATCGGGAAGCTCAATGCCGCCGCAGCGTTATTCGTGATCAACTCCGTAAATATATTGGTAATAATAAATAGAATCGCCAGCAACGCATACGGCCCCAAATTGTCGGCCATACCGATTATATGGCGGGCTATCATGGAGGCAAAGCCGGAATTCTCCATGGCCTTGCTGATAGCGAAAGCGCAAGCGATCGTTATCAAGATATCCCAAGAAATGTATTTCGTGTATTTTTTAGGCGGGAAAAGCTTCGTCCACGCCATGATGATTGTCGTAATACAGACAAAGAAGAACATATCCAAGCGCATACTTGGAACGGCCTCTTTCACGACTGGCAACTCTCCTACCGTCGCCCCCGTAATCATAAAGATCAACAGTCCTAAAGCCAGCCAACGTTTCTTCTTCGATACCGGCTCCGTTGCCTCATTACCATTCGCCAACATCAAGAAGACACTAGACTCACCCCATGTAGGGATAAAAGAATCGTCCGCCCACAACACCAAGGTATCGCCCTCATGCAACACCACCGTATCCAGATTACGGGTAAAACGCTGTCCGCCGCTTTTCACCTCTTTCACGATCGCCCCGTAATGGCGGGTAAAGTTAAACTCTCCCAAGGTCTTGTTGATACCCGGGAAGCGTGCGCCCAGCACGGCCTCCACCCGGTGGAAATTCCCGGGATTCTCATCCTCCCCGTCTTCGGATACCGTATCCGTCCTCGAGTCCGGAAGCAGTTTATTCGAGAAAGCGAACAAATATAAAATACCGGCGATAGCGATAAAAATACCGACTTTCCCCAGCTCAAACATCGTAAAGCCCTCATATCCCGCCTCCAGAATCATGCCGTGCACCACCAGATTCGTAGAAGTACCGATCAAGGTACATATACCGCCCAATATCGTGACATACGAGAGAGGGATCAAGAATTTCGTGGCCGGAAGCCTCACCGCCTCCGCCCATCGCTTGATGATCGGGGCAAAAATAACCACCACCGGCGTATTATTCAGGAACGCCGACACGAAAGCCACGGGCGGGAGCATCCTCGCCTGCGCCTTGAAGACGGTGGTCTTCCCCTCGGGAAGCAGTTTCTTGATCAATTGGCCTAAAGCCCCGCTCTGCCGCACTCCCTCACTGACAAGGAAGAGCATGGCTACGGTTATCATCCCTTTATTGCTAAAGCCCTCCAGCATCTCCTTGGGAGTAAGAATGCCTACGCAGAGAAAAAACACGACCACTGTCAGAAGAACCATTCCCGGCCGCATCTTATCCCATACCAAGGCTGCGATCATGCCGATCAGGGCCAGCAACACAAACACTATATCAAAATTCATGTATTTACTTTTAAGAGCGCAAAAATAATAAGAATACTCAAGTGCGCACTCCTTTCGCTAACCTATTTTTAGGATTATATGGGATATAGACCAATAATGATTGATTCTGGGCCAACTTATATTCTTACAAGGTAGTCTTCTAAATTTCGTTCATAACCAAATAAACAAGAATGCATTGTACGGCTTGTAGAGACGGAGCATGCTCCGTCTCCCACCGCTGACAATAACTTAAAATACACATCCCCCTCACTTCACGATAAACCACGGATTATGCAAATCTTCCTTGTTATAGCGAAGCGGGGTCTTGCCGTCGATATGATATATGTCGCAACCGGCAGACTTGGCGATGGCGTGGCCGGCGGCGGTATCCCACTCCATCGTCGGGGCGAAACGGGGATAGATATCGGCCGAGCCTTCCGCTACCAGACAAATCTTCAGGCTGCTGCCGCTACTGATCAACGTAACGGGCTTTCCCTGCTTGCGGAGATTATCGATGAAAGCGGTGGTCTCCTCCGTTTGGTGAGACCGGGACGCCACTACCACGACTCCTTGATGCGCCAGCGCCATCGGCAAATGTATCGCCCGCTGCTTCATCTCGTCCATCGAGGGCTGGCTACTGCTATCGATTCCCGTAAACTTATAAGCACCCACAGAGGAGGAGGCGAAATACAACTCCTTCCGGACGGGCACATAAATGACGCCCAACACGGGCACACCTTTCTCCACCAAGGCGATATTCACGGTAAACTCGCCGTTTTTCTTGATAAACTCTTTGGTACCGTCCAGCGGGTCCACGATCCACAGCGTCTCCCATTTGGAGCGCTCCTTGAACGGGATCTCCTTTCCTTCCTCGCTTAAGACCGGAAACGGGGTAACGGACAAAGCGTTTGTTATCAATCGATGGGCCGCCTTATCCGCCTTTGTCAACGGCGAGTTGTCTGCTTTTCTCTCTATCCCGAAGTCTGATTCGGGGTCGTTATAGATATCCATGATCGACTTGCCTGCGTCTACCGCGGCACGGATCGCTATGTAAAGATAATTGGCGTAGCTCATCATCACTTCTCGTTTTATTATTTGTTAATAAGCAAATATATGGAAAAAAAACAAATTAACGCCCTGTCGCCTGTAAATATTCCGTACGTTTGATCAAATAAGCCGTATAATCACCCGTATACTGGTCACGGCTTTGCTGGAGGAGCGATTGGGCGTCCAGAAGATCGCTCAGCGTAACCGTGCCCGCCTTATAATAGTCCGTATTAAGGCGGACATTCTCCTCGGCCGTCGCTATGGACTCCTCCGAGAGCTTGACTTGCTTATAAGACTCCTCCAGCTCGTTCCAAAGCTTCCGCATTTGCACCAACAGAAGCTCATTGGCGTTTTGGCGGGAATACTCGGCCGCCTTCACCTGAAGCTTTTGCTTCCGGATGGCGTGCGAGCCGCCCCACCAATCACTGATCGGAATCGCTACGGTAGCGAAAACCATGCCGAACGGACGGTCCTTATCCAGTAAGTTGTGATACATATACCCGGCTCCGATCCCCACGGTGGGCAAGTATTGCCCAACCTTCAGCTTTTGTTGAAGACGGGCGGCCTCCACGTTCTTCTCCAGCAATTTATAAGAGAGTGTCGTAGGGAGCGCCTCCTCATGGCTCACCCGGTAAAGCTCCGGGGAGGGCACCTCGGCGGGCAGCGTGAAATCGATCTCGAAATCATCTTCCCCGATACCGATATATTGAGCCAGCACCATCTTGGAAAGGCGCAAGCCGTTCTCCACCCGCAGGCGGTCGCTCGCCACGCCGTTCTTTTTCAACTGGACTTGCAGTAGGTCATTACGAGTCGTCACGCCGGCGCCGACCGCTACCTCCACATCCTTATAAAGACTCCCCACCAAGGATTCCACGATCTCGATCGTCCTTAATTTCTCGTGAAGGGAGATCCATTGCCAGTAATACCGCTCCACCGTCAGGGCTACCTCATCCTCGGATTGGCGCATCTGGTAACGGCTCACCTCGAGCGCCAAGTCGGCCAGCTTATTGCCGTTCACGATCTGTCCGCCGGCGAACACGGGCTGGATAGCGGTCACCCCACCCAGCAAGCCGTCATCCATCATCGACAACTCGAGAAGGCCCGGTATCACGCTCATATCCATCATCCCGTGGTTCGCCTTAAAAGCTGTTCCCACGGCGCTGACATTCGGGAAGTATTTCGTAAAGGCCTCCTTTTTTCCTTCCCTCGCCCCTTCTACGTCCAAACGGGCGTTCTTCATCTTCGCGTTATTCTCCAAAGCCATTTCCCGGCATTCTTCCAGCGATAATGTCCGCTGGGCGCTCACGGTCCCCACGCATAAGACGAGGGAACCGACGATGCCATATATCCATCTTTTTATCATCTCTTTTTTCCGCATATATTCATTCCTATATTATATCCTAATCCACATCCGTATCATTCATTTATTCCCGAATATCTTCCAATAGAAAACAGGCAGGATGATGACCGCCAAGATCATCGAGAAGACCGTTCCCGAGCAGATCACCACACCCATCGGCATCCAAAGGGAACTGCCGCTGATGATCATGGGAACCACGCCCACGGCCGTTGTAGCCGAGGTCAGGAAGATCGGGAGCATGCGTCGCCGGCCGGCGTCGAAGGCGGCATCCCTCGGGCTATAATGCTTATGAAGCCGCAAGTCTTGCGCATGCTCGAATATCAAGATAGCGTTTCGCACCACGATACCGATCAAGCTGATAACGCCCAAGACGCACGTCAAGCTGAAATCGATATGGAACGCCCACAAGCCCAGCGCCGCCCCGAACAAGGTGAGCAGCAACGAGGACAGGGCCGCCAACGCCAAGCCGATCTTCTTGAAATTGACCAACAGGAAGAAGAAAACAATGATCACGGCGATCGCCAAGCCCTGCATCAGCGGGTTCATCGTCTCGAAATCCAGCTCCTTGGCTCCACCGTACTCGTACGTCACGCCCTCGGGCAAGGTCGGGATAATATGGCTTTCCATGACTCGCTCGATCCGTTTCTGCATAGCGTTCTGGTTGGTCCCCCGGGTTACCTCGGCGAAGACGCTCAAGGTACGCACGCCGTTGCGACGGACGATCTGCCCCTCATTCCAGCCTCCCTCGATCGTGGAGACTTGCCGGAGCGGGACGCTCACGCCGGGGACGATGGTGGGAAGATACTGGTCGCCGACCTTATCGAACGCGTCACCCTCCCCTTTCTTATCGGATCTCAGCTGGATCGGCAAAGCGTAATCGCCTTCCCAGAGGGAGCCAACCGAGAGGCCGTCGTAACGGATCGCCAGATCGGCCGAGGCCATCGCCTTCGTGATCCCGAGGCGGGAGGCTTCCACTGGGTCCAATCGAACCCGTACGTCGGGTAAGGCCTCCTCGTAATTGGTGTGTACCCAGACCAAGCCGTCCATCTCACGCAACACGGCCATCAAGGAATCCCCAGCCTGCTTCAACCGGGCGATATCGTCTCCCATGAAACGGATCTCTAAAGGAGAGGATACGTTTTGGTAATCCAGTTGCTTAAACTTCACGTAGGCGTCGGGGAAATAATCGGCGTACCGGTCCGTATAATCATCCAACACGCTACGGGTGGCCTCTATCGAGGCGGTGTTGACAATGAACTGGGCGTAATTCTTCCCGGCCAAGTTCGGGGCGTAGGTAGCTTGGAAACGGGGCGAGGAAGTTCCGATAAAGGAGGTGACGGACAGGATGCGCTCATCTTCCGACAACAGTTTATAGAGGCTATCGCTCACGGCGGCGGTACGGTCCAGCGAGGTTCCCTGCGGGAGATAGATCTCGACGGCGAACTGATCCCGGTCGGCTATCGGCATCATACGCTGGCTCAGTTGGGTGATCATCAGGATCGCCAAGGCAACCGTCAAGACGCCCAGACCGATCGTGGTTTTCGGGAAACGGAAAGTCCACGTCAGTGCCCTCGTATAGACGGCCTGTACGGTATCCAGCAGATTGAACCTCTTCTTGCCCGTATTCTCCCGCCCGGACTTCAATCCCTTCTTGATCAAGACCCGCTCCAGCAGCGGGATAAAGACCATCGCCACCGCCAGCGACACCATGAGGGAGATGGAAAGCGTCCAAGGGAAGAAGGTCACGAAATCCAACATCTGCCCCGTCATCGTGAAAAGCAACGGGAAAAAGATCACGCAGATACACAGCGTAGCCAACAAGATCGAGCTGAAATAGTTCTTGGCGCTATAGACGGCGGCGTACCAACGGGAATAGCCCTTGTCCAGATATTCCAGATAGGCGTCTATCACGATGATGGAGTTATCCACGATCATGCCCAATACCACGATCAAGGCGGCCAGCGTCACCGTATTCAGCGGGATGCCGCAAGCGTACATGACACCGATCGAGATAAAGACACTGATCGGGATGGAGGTAGCCGCCACCAATGCCGAGCGGAACGGGAACAATACCATCATCACCAAGATCACGACCACGATGGACACGAACAAATCCCGCACGAAGGAACTTACCGAGTCTCCCACCACCTTCGGCTGGTCGGCGATCCGGCGGATCGAGACACTCTCGGGAAGATCCCGCTCGAAAGCGTGCAATACCTCGTCTACCTCCTTTCCGTATCGTACGATATTATGGCCCTCACGCATCTCCATGGAAAGGATGATCGCTTTCTTGCCGTTGTTCGTTATATAGCTATCCGGCTCGGGATATTCCCGTACGATACGGGCCACGTCTTTCAAGCGGATCATATGCCCGTCGGCATCGGCCAGCAGGATCTGCTCGCCTACTTCCCGCTCCGAGGGATAGGTCACGGAAAGGTGGATGGGAATGTCCAAGCCGCCATTCTCCAAGGAGCCGGAGGCGGTGGTAAAGCCTTGGGTGAACAAGGTTGTCATCAGCATACGGGTATCTAGGCCGTAAGCGGCTAGCTTGTCTGGATCCAAGTAGACCGAGATCTGCTCGTTTTGTACCCCGTAACGGCGCAGGTTGGATACGGACTCGATCCGGCGCAGGCGGTCTTCCAGCGTCTCCATGTATCGCTGCAATTCCCGGTAGGTCTTGTCTTCCGATTCCAAGGTGATCAATAAGGCGGAAGTATCGCCGAAATCATCATTCGCGATGACGGCGAGTACGCCCGAGGGCAGTTGCGACTTGAAGTTCTGCAAGCCGAGCTTGATCTTCGACCAGACCTCGTCTTTATTGTTCACGTCGTCGTTCAGCTCCACCATCATGTACACCATTCCATCCCTTGACATGGAGTACGTCTTTTTCTTCTTTACCTCCTTGAAGGTAAACAGGTATCTCTCCAAAGGCTTGGCCAACTGCTCCTCCACCTCTCCGGAAGTCGCCCCGGGGTAAACACCCACGACCACACCTTGGCGGATGGTGAACTCCGGGAATTCCTGTTTCGGCATGTCCACCAAACCCAAAATACCCAACCCGACCAGCACGGTAATCACCAGCAACGTGATCTGGTAATGACGCATGGTCCATTCGATCACTCCGTTTTTACGTTCTCTCATAACGCACGCACTCTCATGCCCTCACTGATTTTCTGGTAACCGCCTATCACGACGATATCCCCCTCGTTCAACCCTTCCAGAATAAACAAGCCTTGCTCCGTCAAGTCGCCCGTCCGTACGGGCGTAGCTTTCGCCTCTCCGTCTACGATCTTCCAGACGAAACGCCCCCCGTCGTTCGCTATCAGCACGGCGTTGTTCGGCAAGGCGATAGCCGGCACGGATTCCTCTCCCGACAGGCGTACATCGCAAACCATGCCGGGCAACAAAGCGCCGGACGGGTTCTCCAGCCGGATCTTCGCCTCGTAAGTATGGGAGATAGGGTTGGCCACGATACCTTTCTCCGTCACTTTCCCCTCAAAACATTGTCCGCCCAGAGCGGCTACCTTTATCATAGCGGCTTGATCGCCGAGCGTGGCGACCTCATTCTCCGGGACGGCGATCTTCACGTTTACCGTCTCTATCCTTAACAAGGAGAAAACCGGTTGCCCGGGCTGCACGTTCTCTCCCGCCTCAACCATGCGCTTGCCGATAACGCCGCCGAACGGGGCATACAGGTTCCGGTCCTCAAGGTTTTTCCTCGAGATTCGCTCCATGGAACGGGCCTGTTCCAATTTGCTCTCCACCTCTACCCATTTCATATCCGGCAGGCTCTTATTCTCGTGCAAGGTTCTCATGCGGGCATAGGCGTCCTCCGCTTGTCGCAAGGAAGCTGCCGAGGCGTTATAGGCGTTTTCCAGCGTCGCCTTGTCTAACACCGCTAGTAGTTGGCCCTCACGGACCTTCTGCCCCTCGCCCACCAATACTCGCTCTACATTACCCATCACCTGAAAACTAATCGAGGAAGATACGACCTCCTCTACCGTTCCCACATAATTCCTTGTATCAGCCGGAACGGTCTTCGCTACCTTCACGATCTCCACCGGGATCTCTTTACTATCCCGTCCCTCTTTTTGACTGCCCGAACATCCGGACAGCACGAATACGACGGATAATAATCCTCCATAAACAATGCCTTTCATCCTTTTCATATCCTATGATTTATTATACCGCGAAGATGATGAGTTTATCCACTCCAAAGAAGTTCCGTTTTGCAACCAAATTGTCCCATTTGACACATTTCAATTGGATTATTCTATTATTTCACTAATTTTATCGCCCAAACAAGAATAAATTATGAACGTAACAGATCTACCTCAAGCTTGTATCTCTCTTATCGAGAACGTACCCGGCATAGACTTCATCGACGAGGATTTCGCCATATTCGATAACATCGACGATATTCCCTCGCTCGACCATCCGATGCGAATAGACGCCGTCGTATTCGCGCTTTGTACGAAAGGCTTCATGCGTATACGGATCAATATGGAGGAATATGTCGTAGGGGAAAACCATCTCGTATTGTCCTTGCCCGATCAGATCATCCAACACGTGGAACGTAGCGAGGACGTGGCCGGGATCTTCATCGTCATCTCCAAGAATTTCATGGAGGAGATCATTCCTCATATACAGAATACGTTGCCGGCGTTCTTCTACATCAAGGAGCATCCGGTCACTGAGTTGAATGCCGAGGAGATAGGTTGTATCAAGGAATATCATTCTTTCCTCTGGAAGAAAGTGAAAGCGAAAGGGCATCCTTACCGGAAAGAGATCGCCCAGAGCTTATTGTTGGCGGTATTCCACGAGGTTTACGGCATGTTTAAGAATCATATGCCGATCGAGGTGAAGAAGAGCCGGCAAGAGGAGTTGTTCGCAGCGTTCATACAAACGCTCGCCTTACATCATAAGCAGGAACGATCGGTAGCTTTCTACGCCGGGAAATTATGTGTGACTCCCAAATATTTATCTCTTTTGGTAAAGAACGTCAGCAACCGTACAGCCGGGGAATGGATCGATAATTACGTTGTCTTGGAGGCGAAGGCGTTATTATCCTCCTCCACCCTTTCCATCCAAGAGATATCAGACCGGCTAAACTTCGCCAACCAATCCTTCTTCGGTAAATACTTCAAGCAACACGTCGGGATATCGCCTACGGAGTATCGGAAGAAATGGTAATAATCAGAAAAATAATTATCTTTGTCTCACGACAGAAGTCATTTAATGAAAAGATAAAATGAAACGAACAGAAATTATAGATCAGATAAAAGATATCATGCGCCGGATAGCTCCCACGGCACAAACTATCTTATTCGGTTCGGAAGCACGTGGAGACGCTCGGATTGATAGCGATATCGACTTACTCATCTTGATAGACGGAGAGAAAATGACTTTGGAACGAGAGGAAGAAATTACTTTACCCTTGTATGAGCTGGAACTAAAGACAGGCGTAAATATCAGCCCCATCGTCATGTTAAGAAAACTCTGGGAAAACCGTCCCTTTAAAACTCCTTTCTATATTAATGTTATAAACGAAGGTATTATATTATGAAAGAGATCCTAGATGAAGAAAGTAAGAACGCATTGATTAACTATCGAATCCAACGTGCTTATGAGACATTGAAAGAAGCTCAAGTGATGATGCGTGAGTCTTTCTATAATGCTGCCGTTAATCGCCTCTATTATGCATGCTATTACGCAGCGGTTTCCCTGCTATTAAAATATGACCACCAACCACAAACACATAATGGAGTTAAGACTATGCTTGGATTACATTTTATCTCTACCGGAAAGCTTCCTATAAAAATCGGGAAAATATTCTCGACTTTATTTGAGAAAAGACATAGTGGAGATTATGACGATTTTGTTTATTGTGATAAGGAAATGTTGGATAACTTATATCCGCAAGCCGAATTATTCATTCATACAATCAACCAATTATTGAAAGAAGAATAGTTCCCAAAGAGAACTATCCTCCGATCAACGCGGTTATCCCGCAGGAGGCGAATTGATCGATGCACCTTTGCAGGACTGCTTCGGAAGGGGTGGATAGCGGAAGGTGCCCGGGATTGTAGAGGGTTCCTCGCTTATCGTGCTTACCTTTTCCGATGTCGTGGTACGGGAGGAGATTAACGACTTTCCGCTCCCACGGCAAGGAGGCCAAGAAGATGGCGGAACGGGATATATTTCCCTCGTCCGCATTGACGCCCTCGATCAACGGGATACGGATGAGGAAGTCCATCCCGGCCTCGGCGATCATCCGAAGATTGGAGAGGATACGCTCGTTCGGGACACCCGTGAAACGACGATGGCTACAGGAATCCATATGCTTCAAATCCACCAGAAAAAGATCCGTGCGCTCCATTACGCTCCGGACGGTATCCGGCGAGGCGAACAAGGTCGTATCCACCGCACGATGGATTCCCAACGCTCCGCAACGATCCAGCAGGGCAACCAAATCCGATGGATGCGACAACGGCTCTCCCCCGCAGAAGGTAACGCCTCCCTCGGAGCGATCCATAAAGACCGTCTCTTTCTCGATCTCACGCATGACCTCGTCGATAGAATACTCACGGCCGGACATCTCCATCGCCAAGGTGGGGCAAACCTCGGCGCATCTACCGCATGTCCGGCACAGAGACCCATCCGTGACGATACCCGCTTGCGTCAAGGTCAACGCCCCGACAGGGCAGGCATTCACGCAGGCCCCGCAACCTATGCACTTCTTTCTCGTATACAGCTTCTCCGCCCGGGGCGAGATGCCTTCCGGGTTATGGCACCATACGCAGGCAAGCGGGCATCCATTCATGAAGATCGTGACACGAATGCCCGGCCCGTCGTTTATGGCGTATCGTTTGATATCGAATAACAGCATGGCTCAGAAAGTCTCTTGCTCCGTACGTGCGATCACGTCCGCTTGCAAATCGGCGTTCATATCGTTGAAATAGTCGCTATAGCCCGCTACACGGACCAGCAGATCCCGGTAGTCCTCCGGACACTTCTGGGCGGCGTAAAGCGTTTCCGTATCCACGATATTGAATTGGATATGATGGCCACCCAAGGCGAAGTAGCTACGGATCAAGGAGGCCAGCTTCGAGATATCCTCCTCCCGCCGGAGCAGGCTGGGCAGGAAGCGTTGGTTCAGCAGCGTGCCGCCGCTCTTCACCTGATCCAGCTTGCCGAGGGACTTGACAACGGCGGACGGCCCGTGGGTATCGGCTCCGTGCGAGGGCGAGGTACCATCGGAGATCGCACGCCCGGCCAAGCGGCCGTTCGGGGTGGCTCCCATCACCTTGCCGAAGTAGACGTGGCAAGTGGTGGATAGCATATTCAAATGGAAACACTCCCCTTTCGTATTCGGCTTGCCCTCGATCGCGTCATATAAATCGTCGAAGACACGGACGGCGATCTGGTCGGCGTACGGATCATCGTTGCCAAAGAAAGGCGTACGGTTCAGGATCGTTTGGCGCATCGGTTCATGTCCCTCGAAATTATCCGCCATCGCATCCAACAAGGCTTCCATCGTGAAGGTCTTATCCTCGAAGACGTGTTTCCGCAAAGCGGAAAGGCTATCGGTTATCGTGCCTAATCCGGTACACTGGATATAAGTGGTGTTGTAACGAGGCCCGCAATTGTAGTAATCCTTACCCTTCGCGATACAATCATCGATAAACAGGGAGAGGAACGTGGCGGGGGCGTACTTGGCGAACATGCGGTCGATATAGTTGCTGACCCGCACCTTCATGTCCACGAAATAATGGATCTGGCGCATGAATGCCGCGTAAAGCTCCTCATACGTCCGGAAACCACGGGGATCGCCGGTCTCCAGACCGACCTTGCGACCGCTTACCGGATCTACGCCGTTATGCAGCGTCACCTCCAATATCTTCGGCACGTTCAGATAACCGGTCAACACGTACGCCTCCTTCCCGAAAGCGCCCACCTCGATGCAACCGCTACAACCTCCCTCGCGGGCGTCACGCAGCGACTTGCCTTGCCGCATCAACTCCTGCACGTACACATCCGGGTTGAATACCGACGGGTAGCCATGGCCTTGGCGGATCACCCGGCACCCGGCACGAAGGAAACGCTCCGGCGTACGGGCACTGACGTGGATGGCGCTGCCGGGCTGGAGGATATGCAGCTCCTCGATCGTCTCCAACATGATATAGGAGACCTCGCTTACGCCATCGCTACCGTCCGCCCGGATGCCGCCGATGTTCAGGTTCGTGAAATCGTTATAGGTTCCGCTCTCCTTCGCCGTGATACCCACTTTCGGCGGGGCGGTATGATTGTTTACCTTGATGAAGAAGCAAGACATCAACTCCTTCGCCTCGTCGCGAGTCAAGGTTCCGGCGGCGATCTCTTTCTCGTAGAAAGGCGCCAGATGCTGGTCGAAATGGCCGGGGTTCATGGCATCCCAACCATTCAGCTCCGTGATCGTACCGAGGTGAACAAACCAGTACATCTGGATCGCTTCCCAATAGGTACGGGGAGCGTGGGCGGGAACCCGGCGGCATACCTCGGCGATCTTCCTCAGCTCGGCGGCACGGCGGGGATCTTTCTCGGTGAGAGACATCTCGTCAGCCAAGTCCGCGTGTCGCTCGGCCAGCAGGATAGCGGCGTCGCAGGAGATAGACATGGCCGTCAGTTCCTCCTGCTTGTCCGTGGCCTCGGGGTCGTTCATGAAATCCAAGGCGCTTAGTTCCCCCTCGATACGTTTCTTCAAGTCCAGCAGGCCATATTGGTAGACCTTGCCGTCCAAAGCGGTATGCCCGGGGGCACGTTGCTCCATGAACTCGGTGAACATACCCACCTCGTACGCCTCTTTCCATTCCTTGGGGACGTGGCTGAAGATGCGTTCCCGCTGGGTACGGCCTTTCCAGTACGGGATCACCTCCCGCTCGTAGGTATCGATATCTTCTTGACTGATGGTGTAACGTTGCAGCTCCCGGGTATTCAATATATGCAAGTCCTCCACGCTATGGCAGGTAAGTTCCGGGAAGGTAGGCACGGCTTTGGGGCGGGGCCCCCGCTCGCCGACGATCAACTCGTCCTCGCCGATATAGATCGTCTTCCGCTTGCAGATCTCAAGGAAGTTCAGGGCACGCAGGATAGGGATCGGATACTTCCCGTAATTCTCCTGATAGAAACGGGTCTCGATCAAGGCCCGCTCGATGGAGAGGGAAGGTTGGGCCTCGAAGGTCTGCCGGCGCAGACGTTTGATACGGTCGTTCATCCCGAAATTGTTCGCTCCTACGGAAGAGACGGTATCATGTACGCATGAATGTGTGTGATGGGTTGTATTCATAAAATTATATGTTTTATCGTAGAGGTAGGATCTATCCGCCCTCATCAAGGTTATTTTTTATTGTTACACAGGACGGGCATCCCCGCCCCCATGAGTTTATATAGGGAGAGTATCTGCTAGAGATAAAACATCAGGCAGTTGAAAAGCATCCGATAGCCTTTGTGTAACATAGCGCTTGTTTCTTTTTGAAGTATGATGGCAAAAATAAGGAAATTATTGATAATATCACAATTCATCAACAGAAAGTAACCGTTTGTCAAAAAAATAACACAGGAACGTAAATAAAGGAATAGCTTTGCTTTGTATTTCCAGATCAAAGGGTTTAAAATTAAAAGAACTTATACCATGCAAAGTACATTCAAGAACCTGCTTTATGTCTTGAGACATTATAAATTAGCGACGGTCACTAATCTTTTAGGACTTAGCTTCGCTTTCCTGTTATTCATGCTAATAAGCATACATGTCGGTCATGAATATAGCTTCGACGCTTCCCTCTTGAACAGGGAAAGGATTTTTCAGTTAGAAAACAAGCGGGATGACGGGATATGGGAGGCTAATTTCGCACGTCCACAACTCGAGCGTTTCATCGCCGCCTCCCCTTATATAGAAGCGGCCGCTATCACAAACAACCTTGTTTACTCCTCCGTACGTTTTGGGATATCAGCCAGTGAAGGACCCGACGCACGGAGCTATATGGAGCAGGTGGAACGGATCACCCCGGGATATACCAAGGTCTTTGGCTTCGAGCTGGTGGCCGGCGATACGGATTGCCTGAAACGTCCGGAAGGGACGCTGATCCCGGAGAGCATGGCCCGGAAACTCTTCGGCGAGGCAAATCCTATCGGGAAGCCGGTTTATCTGTCGGAGTTCGCCGGGGCCGAAGGCTCGATTATATATGGGCTTAGTTTTGAGCCGGCATATATCGTGGGAGGCGTCTTTCGCGATTTCCCGGAAAACACCCGGGTGAAGAATGCCCTGTATATCCCGATCATGGAGAAAGAGATGATGGAAAACTGGCATACCGGCCTTTACTATTGTTATCTGCTGATGTCGACGCCGGAATCCGCCTCTGTCACTACCGAGACCTATATGGCCGATAGCCGGGCTTTCCTGAAAAGTTTCACGATCGAGGATATGCGCCTCCGGCCCTTGTCAGATCTCTATTTCGGCCAGCCGGTCCGAGCGGACGCCGCTCCCATCGGTAATAAGCTACGGACGAATATGTTATTCTTTATCGCCATCCTGATCATAGGTATCGCCTTGGTCAATTATATCAACCTGTCGATAGCCTTGGCGCCGATACGCACCAAGTCGATCACCATCCAGAAAGTGCTGGGAAGCTCGGACGCCACGCTACGGAAGTATCTGGTCTTGGAGTCCTTGGGAATCTCGGTTGTCGCCTTCTTCCTCGCCTTGCTTTTCCTGTTATTTTTGAGTAACGTGCAATGGGTCACGAATATGGTGGGGCATCCGTTGGATCTGTATGCCAACTGGAAGATTCCGGCGTACACATTCTTCCTTGTCGCAGGCGGCGGTATACTGGCCGGTTTGTATCCCGCTTTCTATATCACCTCGTTTCCTCCTGTCATAGCGCTGAATAAGTCTTTTACCCTTAGCGACCGGGCCAAGAACACTCGCAAGTTACTTATAGGGTTCCAGTTCGTTATCTCGATCACGCTGATTGTCGGAGCGTTGTTCGTCTCCTTGCAAAACAGATATATAGGGAACGTGGACTTGGGGTTTAACAAAGAAAACGTACTGGAGGTAAGACTAAGCATGGGGGCGGCCTTGAAAAAGGGCGAATTGTTCAAGGCACGTCTCTTGGAAAGCCCCGCTATCCGTGATGTTTCCTTTAGTGAGTTCAAATTTGTCTCGGACGAATCACGTTCTTTCATCGGGTATAATTACAAAGGCCAACATTATTATATGAGCTGGCTGGGAGTATCCGCCAATTTCCCGGAGCTAATGGATGTAAAGATGATCGCCGGAAGGAAGTTCCGGCCGACGGATGAGGCGGCGGATAACACGCAGGCCGTTTGCCTCCTTAGCGAGACGGCAGCGAGGGAGATCGCCTCGGGTCTTTCCCCCGAGAAACCGGACGACCTATCGGACTTGGTAGGAACAAGCATCACGGATAATGATATACCGGTACGGATTGTCGGTATCTTTGAGGATGTCCATTATGAATCCCTGTATAAAGAGTTACGCCCGATGGGGCTTTGGACCTCGGCTAAGAATCATTACCGCCGTTCGGTGCCGGAAAGATACGCTTATGTCAAGATCGCCGGCGGAAATCCCCGGACGGCTATCGAGCATATCCGGAAGGTAACGGATGAATTGATCCCGGGTTATCCGGCCGATATCCATTTCTTTGATACGGCGCTGGAGGAGCTTTACAGTAAAAGTGGGCGGCAGGGAACGCTGATTACCGCCCTTTGCCTGATGGCCGTCTTTTTATCCCTCGTGGGAGTATTCGGACTGGTTATCTTTGAGCTACAGGGACGGGAAAAGGAGATAGCCGTGCGGAAAGTACATGGGTCCACGGTCCGGCAGATCCTTTGGATGCTGAACTCGTCTTTCCTCCGGATCACGCTCGTCTGTTTTATTATCTCGATCCCGCTTGCTTATTACGGGGTGAATGTTTGGCTACGAAGCTTCGCTTATAAAACGCCGATCTACGTATGGGTATTTTTAGTGGCTTTGGTAATCATAATGACACTGACCGTATCTACGGTCACTTTCCAGAGCTATCGGGCGGCGATGGCAAATCCGGCGTCTAAATTGGGGCATTAAGGTTCATTACGAAAAAAGGACGGGTAGATTGATCCGTCCTTTTTTACTCATATATTATCTTGTCTCAGGTTTGGTTACCGTTTCCAATAACCTTCCATCTCCTCCAGCGTCTTTCCTTTCGTCTCGGGGACAAATTTCCAGATGAACAACGCCGCCAATATACCCATCACGCCATAGATCCAATAGGCCATACCGTGATTGAACGTATCGGTCAAGTATTGATTCTTATCCAGCATTGGGAATGTCCATGATACCAAGAAGTTGGCAATCCACTGCGCCGCTACGGCGATACTCATCACCGTGGAGCGAATCGAGTTTGGGAAGATCTCGGCCAGCAGCACCCAGCAGACCGGGCCCCACGACATAGCGAATCCCGCCGTATAAACCAGCATGCAGACCAATGATCCCATACCCACCGAATGGGTATAGAAAGTAGTTCCCAAGATCAACATAGATACCGCCATGACGAGCGCCCCGATAATCATCAACGGACGGCGTCCGAACTTATCCACCGTGAAAATAGCCAATACGGTAAACGACAGGTTCACCGCCCCTACCACAATCTGTTGCAAAAGGGCGGCGTCCGTGGCCGCTCCCATCGTCTTGAAGATCTCCGGGGCATAGTAAAGCACCACGTTGATCCCCACGAATTGCTGGAAACCGGAGAGCAGCACGCCCACCAAGATGATCAGCACGCCAAACGACCGGATCGGGAACAGCAAGGCGATACAGAAACTAGCCAACAAGGCGATCTCCAACGCATTCGTATTACCTGCCCACGACAACAACCCGTAGCCGGCCAAGAACAGCGCCAGCCAAGTCCCCATAAACCGGAAGTAAGGCTTCATCGACGGAGCTTTCTCCTTGAAACTATTCCGTATATCCTCCAGCTCACGGCCAGCGTCCACCTGATCCATCAAATGACTCAAGACGCCCAACGCCTTCTCCGTACGCCCACGCATCACGAGGTAACGAGGCGTCTCCGGCACGAACATCAAGAACGAGAGGAACAATACCGCCGGAATAATCTCAGAAGCGAACATCCAACGCCAGCCGATCGTATTCAGCCAAGCGGCATCTCCTTGAAGGGCGATCGTATAATTCACGAAATATACCACCAGCATACCAAAGATAATGGCAAACTGGTTCCATGCCACCAGATTCCCCCGGCGATCGGCCGGAGCCACCTCGGCGATATACATCGGCGATACCATAGAGGCCAGCCCCACGCCGATACCTCCCAGAATACGATAAGCCACGAACGCATACATAAACGTATGATCGCCACTTCCGGGCATGCCGATAAACAGCTCCGGCCAAGCCGAGCCGATAGCAGAAAGCAAGAAAAGGATAGCGGCCAGTATCAACGTAGGCTTCCTGCCGTAACGCTGGCTGATCCACCCGGCGAACGAGGCGCCGAGGATACATCCGATCAACGCACTACTCACCACGAACCCCTCCAAGGCGTTGGCTTGATCCAACGGAAGCCCTTGCGGCTCGATGAAGAACTTACGCAAAGACTCCACCGTACCGGAGATCACCGCCGTGTCATACCCAAACAGCAGACCTCCCAAGGTAGCGACCAAGGTAAGAGCGAAAATATAAGTGTTGTTACTTTTCATGGAATAGATTTATTAATTAAAAACTGAGAATTGAGAGCTGAAAACTAGGGCTTACGCACGATAATTTTCAATTCCCAATTCCCAATTCTCGATTTTCAATTATTTAGATATGCAGATTTACAATCATCTCGTATAATTCCTGCTTACCGCTGATCTGTTTCGGCTCGCCGTCACGCAAAGCGATCGTACGAAGATCTTCCAGCGTAAGCTTGCCATCCTCGAATGCCTTGCCCTCACCGGCATCGAAACTAGCGTAGCGCTCGGCACGCATCTTGCGGTAATCTGAGTGCTCAAGGATATCGGCGGCGATCATCAAGGCACGGGCGAAAGCGTCCATACCACCGATATGAGCGATGAAGATATCCTCCAAGTCCGTAGAATTACGGCGGGTCTTGGCGTCGAAGTTCGTACCTCCGGTAGTCAAGCCACCTCCCTCAAGGATGACCAGCCAAGCCTGTGCCAGCTCATAGATATCCATCGGGAATTGATCCGTATCCCAACCATTCTGGTAATCGCCACGGTTTGCGTCGATACTGCACAACATGCCGGCGTCGGCGGCGGCTTGCAACTCATGCTCGAATGTATGTCCGGCCAAGGTAGCGTGGTTCACCTCGATATTCAAGGCGAAATCCTTGTCCAGTCCATAATGGCGAAGGAAACCGATCACGGTCTCCGAATCCACGTCATATTGATGTTTTGTCGGTTCCATCGGTTTAGGCTCGATCAGGAACGTACCCTTGAAACCGTTCTTACGGCCATAATCACGGGCCATCGTCAACATCATGGCTAAATGATCCTTCTCTCGTTTCATGTTCGTGTTCAATAGGCTCATATAACCCTCACGGCCGCCCCAGAATACATAGTTCTCGCCCCCTAAAGCGATACAAGCGTCGATAGCGTTCTTGATCTGCGTGCCAGCGCATGCCACGGTCGGGAAATAAGGGTTCGTAGCGGCGCCGTTCATATAACGCTTATTGCTGAAGACGTTCGCGGTAGACCATAGAAGCTTCTTTCCGGTAGCGGCTTGATGCTCCTTGGCATGTTCCACCATCGTCTGCAAACGTTTCTCGAACTCGCCCAGCGTAGGAGCCTCATCCACCACGTCCACGTCGTGGAAGCAATAGTAAGGAATATTACATTTGGTCATAAACTCGAAAGCGGCGTCCATCTTGTACTTCGCACGGGTGATAGCGTCCGTGCTGTCATTCCAAGGGAATGATTTTGTTCCACCACCAAACTGATCACCTCCCTCAGCACATAAGGTATGCCAATAAGCCATAGCGAAGCGCAAATGCTCCTTTAGTGTTTTACCCATAACTACCTTATCCGCGTCATAATAATGAAATGCCAACGGATTTTTTGACTCACGTCCCTCAAACTGAATCTGTCCGATTCCCGGGAAAAATTCTTTCTCTCCTTTAAAGTAACTCATAATAATATATATTAAAAATGTAAATAATTCAGCCGTTAAATAGATTGTTCCAAGCGTTCTTTCCACGTCTCGAACGCCCCGCAATAAGCATTCGCCTTGAAACCGTCCGGCTCGATCACGTTGATCTTCTTCAAGGAAGCGAACGCTTCTTCCGCATTCTTGTAGATACCGGCACCAATACCGGCACCCTTGGCCGCGCCTACCGCGCCATTCGTATCATACAGTTCGATCACCGTACCCGTCACGCCCGCCAAGGCATCCCGGAAGATCGGGCTTAAGAACAAGTTCGCGTTCCCCGCACGGATTACCTGAATATCGATCCCCATCTCATTCATGATATCCATACCGTATTTAAAGGCGAACACGATACCTTCTTGCGCCGCCCTAGCCATATGGGCCTTGGTATGTATGTTGAAGTTCAATCCATGCACCGAGCAATCGATCTGCTTATTCTGCAACATACGCTCCGCCCCGTTTCCGAACGGCAAGATCGAAAGACCATCGCAGCCGATGGGAACCGTAGCCGCCAAATCATTCAACTCATTATAGTTGATGCCTTCCGGCGCTATATTCCGTTTGATCCAAGAATTAAGGATACCGACCCCGTTGATGCACAACAAGACACCCAAGCGGGTCTGCTCCGTCGTATGGTTCACGTGGGCGAACGTATTCACACGGGAAAGCGTATCGTAATTCACCTTGCCGTTCACACCATACACCACTCCGGAAGTCCCGCCGGTAGCCGCTATCTCACCCGGATTCAATACATTCAATGATAAAGCGTTATTCGGTTGGTCACCCGCACGATAGGTAACCGGCGTACCTTTCTTCAGTCCCAACTCGGCCGCGACCGAGGCGGTAACCTCGCCCTGCAAACCGAACGTCGGACGGATATCGGCGATCAGATCCTTACTGAATCCATAATAATTCATCAAATCCTCCGATAAGGCATTATTCTTGAAGTCCCAGAAAATCCCCTCCGACAAACCGGAAACCGTAGTCACGATATCCCCCGTCAGACGCATAGCGATGAAATCTCCCGGCAACATGATCTTATGGATACGGTCGTAGATATCCGGCTCGTACTCCTTGATCCAAGCCAGCTTAGAAGCGGTAAAATTACCCGGCGAGTTCAATAGGTGGGAAAGGCATCGCTTCTCGCCTATATTCTTAAACGCACGCTCACCATAAGGAACGGCACGGCTATCGCACCAGATAATAGATGGACGAAGCACCTCCATCTTCTTGTCCACCACCACCAAGCCATGCATCTGGTACGAGATACCGATCGCCTTGATATCCTCGCCTTTCACCTTCGCCTTGCTCATGGCACCTTTCATAGCGATCTTCACGTACGACCACCAATCCTCCGGATTTTGCTCCGCCCACCCCGGACGCAACGCCTTGATCGGGGCCTCTTCTTTGGGATAAAAATCCGCACCTATTGTTAACCCGGTCTCCTCATCGACGATAGAGACCTTGATGGAAGAACTTCCAATATCACATCCTAACAGACACATAATCGTATGGTTTTATATCTTATTAAACTTCGAACGTTGTTGATTATATTTCACCTTATCAAACCGATAATACCGGGCGGCACGATGGGCGACCCCATCTTGCATATCGTCCGTGGGCACCACGTAATCCAAGGAATTCATCTTCTTATGAAAATTGCGCACGTCCATCTCACGGTTATAGATCACCTCGTACGTGCGCCTAAGCTGGAACGCCGTGAACTTCATCGGCATATAGTCGAAAATGATGGCGGGCTCCTTCTCTACCCAATTACGGATCTCCTGTATGGCAGCCTCGATAATCTCTTTATGATCGAATGGCAAGCGAGGAAGCTCGTCGATAGGGCACCAACGGATCGACTCGGATTTATCGGCCGGACACGTCTTCCTGCTATTCTTGCACAAGGCGAGATAAGCGACCGTGATCAACCGTCCGATCTTCACCTTGGAAGTCGCCTCCAGCCACATCACGTCCAACCGGTTCGAGGTACGGGCGGGGGAACCGAAACAACGGAATTGTTTCAATTGGACACGCTTCAAGCCGGTCGAATCATTCAGTATCCGATAGGCGGCGTCATCTAAATCCTCGTTCTCATAGATCAGGCTGCCGGGTAATTTATAGCCGATCAACTCGCCTTCCTCACTTTTTCGCTCCGCCAACAGCACGGTGAGCTTGTCATCATTGATGCCGAGAAGAACACAGTCTACGGAAACATAAGGGGACAGCATCTCTCTATTCTCGTTTTGTGTATCCATGATATCAGTAATTAGATTTGCGCAAATATAAGTATTTTTCTAAACAAAGCAATTACAAAAGGTCTTTTTTGCATCTCCTAATTGATTATTTTTCTGATATTTCAGTATCGTACATCATACAATATGCTATACAACACATAATGTAAGTAAAACAATTAGTATGAGAACAAATAATGAAGGCGCTTTCACGTACCTCTAACTTTTATTTCCTACATTTGTTATATTTATAAAACATCGGACATGAATCTAAAAAACATATACTTCTCTTGGCTGATTTATTGGGGTAAAATGAAGGGATTATTGAACGGGATAGCGGAAGCGATTATCCTACTCGCCTCCTTAGCCTCTTTCTTCGTATTGATCTACCAATTCGGCTTTGTACAGACACCCGATTCCGTCCATATCCTAGAGCGCTCCCGCCCATTCATCCTGCTAGCTTTTTTCACGGGCATAACACTCCGGTACGTGGTGAGGTTCCAAGAAATCATACAGGAGAAAATGTTGTATCTCGATATCAGCATCTATTTCCTTTTATTCGCCGTATTATCCAGCAAGATATTTTTCAAGGATGCCATAGCGCACTCTTTGCCTTATTTGTCTTTCCTTACGAAACCTCTCTTCGTATATGTCTTATTATTGCTGCTTAGCACGATTCACTTATCCCGGCAGACGTTCACGCTGATGCAGACACGGATCAAGCCCTCGTTGCTTTTCTTGCTCAGTTTCGTGTTCGTGATATTGGTCGGGGCCGGGTTGCTATCGTTGCCGAACGCCACTACGCACCGGATTCCGTTTATCGACGCTTTGTTTATCTCCACGACCTCGGTATGCGTAACCGGACTAACCACCGTCGACGTAGCCACTAGTTTCACGCATATCGGGCATATTATCATCATGATTTTAATACAGATCGGCGGTATCGGGGTCATGACATTTACCTCTTTCTTCGCCCTCTCCTTCATGGGAAAATCCTCTTTTACGAGCAAGATGATGCTGAAAGATATGTTGAACGAGGATCGGACGGGAGGGTTGTTCCGGGTCATCTTAAACATTCTTTTCGTGACCTTGTTTATCGAGGGGATCGGCGCCTATTTTATTTATATGGACGTACGGGGAAGCCTGCCGGGAGGTACGCAGCAGGAATTATTCTACGCAATGTTTCATGCCGTGTCCGCTTTTTGTAACGCAGGGATCTCTACCTTGAGCGGCAATATGTACGATCCGTTAGTGGCGGATAAGTACAACCTCCATTTCTGGATAGCCATGCTGATTATATTCGGAGGCTTGGGCTTCCCGATCGTCTTCAATTACCTGAAACTCTTGCATCACTTGCTGATGAATGGTATCAAGATATTGATCGGTAAGCAAAAGCATTATATCCATACGCCCCGTATTATTAATGTACATACGTACATTGTTGTTATATCTACCTTGATCCTGTTAATTACCGGAACGGCTTTCTACCTCTTTTTCGAGTATGACAATACCTTGGGCGACCTTCCCCTGCGGGGGAAACTGGCAAATGCGTTCTTAGGCGCCGTCACGCCTAGAACGGCAGGATTCAACGTAGCGGATATGGCTACATTGGCCCCTCCGACCTTAATGCTGACGTTGATCCTTATGGTAATCGGAGCCGCCCCTATGTCCACCGGCGGCGGATTGAAAGTGACCACCGTTTTCGTAGCTCTGGTTACGACCTTGAACGCCGCACGTGAGAAAGATAAAGTGGAAGTGAGAAAACGGGAGATCGCCCCATTCGCCATCCGCCGGGCATTCGCTATCATCATGATGTACTTCATGTGGGTGGCGATCGCTACGTGGGTATTATCCTATACGGAAAAAGGGGCGCCGCTGTTCTCCCTATTGTTCGAGGTTGTTTCCGCCTTGAGTACCGTAGGCTTGAGCATCGATTATACCCCTCACCTCACCCCTATCGGGAAAATCATCATTATCAGCACGATGCTGGTCGGACGTATCGGGGTATTGGCCTTCCTCGTAAGTTTCTGCAAGGAATACACGAAAAAGAACTACACATATCCACAAGAAAATATATTAATGTAAAAATAAGATAGCATGAAATATTTAGTAATCGGATTAGGGAATTTAGGACGTGCGATAGCGAAAGACTTGACACGTGTCGGCAATGAGGTGATCGGCGTAGACATGAATCTGCATCGTGTCGATATGCTGAAGAACGACATAGCGGGGGCGGTCGCCTTGGACTCTACGGACAAAGAGGCATTGAGCACCCTGCCATTGAGTGAGATGGATGCCATTATCGTAACATTCGGTAAGGATTTCGGGACTTCCGTTCAGACCGTCGCTTTATTGAAAAGTCTGGATGCGGGCAAACTGATCGTGCGGGCGATCTCCTCGATCCATGAGACGGTGATCCGTGCGATCGGGGTAAGCGAGATTATTACCCCGGAAAAGGATTTCTCTACGATGTACACCTCCCAAGCCTCTTTAGGCGGCCTGTTCCGGCATTGGTATAAAGTAACCGACACGGAACATCTCTATAAGATCAAGACACCGGCCACTCTTGTCGGGCAAACCATCAAGAACATCGATTTCGAGGAGAATTTCGGCATCCATCTGGTAGCGATCGAACGTCCTTACGAGAAAAAGAACCTGATCGGACTCACACAAACAGAATACAAGGTTATCAGCCGCATCAGCGAGGAATTGGTGATCGAGGCTGATGATCTACTGATCTTATTCGGGAAGATGGAGCTATTAAATAAAATAGCCAACATCTAAAACAAAACATAGGCAGACGATCACGATATAATCAGCGTCGTCTGCCTACGGCTAATATCAACGAAGCGATCAAGCCCCCGCTATCTCTATCGTATAGGAGGCATCGAAGACCTCTCCCGGTTCCAAATGCCATGCCCAATCCCGGTCTTTATACTCACCCGTATAATCCACCCGGTCGCAACGCCCATACCAAGGTTCGATACAGACAAACGGAGCGTTTTTCGTAGGCGGAGACCATAAGCCTACCACCGGAGCCGTAAAGGTGAGCGAAAGGTACGGACGTTTCTCCACATCCAATAAGTCCACCCGCTTAATCTGGCTGTCCTCCAAGATAAACGTATCGATATCGAACGTATGGATATTCAACGGCAGCAAGCCGTCCGCATCCAAAGGTACCGGACGAACCACGTCCCCTACGCACCCTTTCTCCACCAGCGCACGGTATACGAGATCTTTTTTCACATCGAAAGCGAAATACCCTCGATCCGGTTGATCCACCTCATAATTCGGGTACAGGAAAGCCGGATGAGCGCCGATCTGGAAATGCATCGTCTTATCTCCCGTATTCTTCACACGCCAAAGCACCTCCACCTTATTGCCCTCCAAACGATACCCGATCTCCAGAAGGAAAGGGAACGGATAGGCTCTCAGCGTGTCCGGGGTACTTTCCAGCGCGAAACGCAACTCGTTCTCCGCCTCATCGATCAACGTAAAATCCATATCCCGTGCAAAGCCGTGCTGCGACAGCGGATACACGGTTCCCTCGTTCCGATACTCGGCCTTCCATACGCTCCCGACGATCGGGAACAATACCGGGGAATGACGTTTCCAGAAAGCGGGGTCCGCTTGCCAGAGATACTCCTTTCCCGTAGCGTTCGCTACGATACTACTCAACTCCGCTCCATGTTCGGAGACACGGATCGTTAGTTCTTGATTTGATACTGTCTTCATTCCTTATGATAAGTTTAGTAATTGTTCGGCGGGAAGTCCCTTGCTTTTCAAGAAACCGTTCAAAGTCCCGAATAATAAGGGCTGTCGCCGGAAATCTTCCAGATAAACCCGTTTCAGGCAGTCTACCGGCATCGATATCGGAACGTATGGGATCAAGTTTCCATGCTCATAACGATAGAGCACCTCATCCGTAGCTTGCAGCGAGGCCAACCGCCATTCCTTATCCCCCACCGAGGAAGGCTGCTTCACCTCCAGACAGGCGTTACACAGCATCGAGAAAAAGCGGGAATCAGGCGTAAAGCCCGTGTGCTCCTCATCAAAAAAGAAGGTATCGTATTCCTTTTCCAATTGTGCCGTAAAATGGTTCAAGATAGGCTCCTTCTCATACTTGCAGGACAACAGGGAATAATTCTCGAACAGGCAAAGCTCGCCCAACGACTGATAGTCCAGCTCAAGGACCAGAGAAGGCTCGGCAGACTGGGCCGGCTCACCGGGTTCCTCATACAAAGGGATCACGTACATGCCTATCTCCGGCCCCACCAGCATCCGGCTGTCCTGTCTGAAAAAGGGCATCGCTTTCTTGCTCTTTTCCACAGGTATCCCTTTGCGTTCCTCATACAAGCCGATAGACTCCCTAAGCAAGGAAAGCCCATACTCGATCTCCTCTTGCGGCACGATATGCATCAACCCCTTCGCCGGAAGCGTGAAAAAGGAATCAGGCCCCGAGGTAGTCCGAAAGCTTTCGACAAAAGCGTTCAATGATACTCTACAATATAAAACCATACAATCTGTTTTTTGCCTCGCAAGGTAGAAAAATATTATCAGAACCGATATGCCTTCCGACAAGAATTTATCTTATTACGCAAGATCACTGCAACCCGGGTTGCAGTAAAAAGCAGTTCTACTTTGTAAAAGGAGTTGACTCGCATATCAAAATAATCATTATCTTTGTTCGGAATAACAAGCGAGTAAAAAAAGACCGTACCGTAAATCAAGTATAAACCAATATAGTATACAATTATGAAACGTCGTGATTTTTTAAAGACCAGTGTCATCGCTAGCGCGGCTCTATCCTTAAATTTTGAAGGTCTGCAAGCGGCCCTTTCCACGAACACCGTAGCCGTAGAGAAGGCTCCCGATATGGTAGCCGTTATGGGTGGAGAGCCGGAGGTGATGCTAGATAAAGCCTTGGAAGCCCTTGGCGGTATCGGAAACTTCGTAAAGAAAGGACAAAAGATCGTAATCAAGCCGAATATCGGTTGGGACCGCTCTCCTGAATTGGCCGGTAATACGAACCCCAAATTAGTGAAAGCCTTGGTCAAGAAATGCTTGGAGGCCGGCGCCTCTAAAGTGACCGTATTCGACCACACCTGCGATAACTGGCAGAAATGCTATGAGACGAGCGGGATCGCCGAGGCCGTAAAAGAGGCCGGAGGTATCATCATGCCTGCCAACGATGAGAAATATTTTAAGGAAGTATCCATTCCGGGTGGCGTGAACCTGAAAAGCGCCAAGATCCATGAGGCCCTGATCGAGGCGGACGCATGGATCAACGTCCCCGTATTGAAGAACCATGGTGGGGCGAAGATGACTTGCGCCATGAAGAACTATATGGGAATCGTATGGGATCGCCGTTTCTTCCATCAAAATGATTTGCAACAATGTATCGCCGATATTTGCACTTGGCAAAAGAAACCGGTATTGAACATCGTGGACGCTTATCGCATCATGCACCAAAACGGCCCGCAAGGAAAGAGCGCGGCCGATGTGGCTACCTTGAAATCCTTGATCGCCTCCACCAATATCGTCGCTATAGACACCGCCGCCCTTCGCCTGTTCAACCAAGTGAAGAAGCTGGATATGGCCACCGTAGGTCATATCGGTAAAGGCGAGGCTTTAAAGCTGGGTACAACGAATCTGGATAATGTCACGATCAAACGTATTAAGATATAATCGAGGATGAAGAAGCCTAATTACTTAAAAGGATTGCGGGTCGTACTCGCGATCCTCATTTTCGTACCCATACTTTTATTCTTCGTTGATTTCGCCGATGTATTGCCGGACAACCTGCACACGTTGTTGCATCTCCAGATCATGCCCGCTATTTTAGGGGGAATGGCGGGGTTGGTAGTCTTCCAATTCGTATTGGCTTTATTGTTCGGCCGGATCTATTGCTCGGTTATTTGCCCGGCGGGCGTATTGCAAGATATTATCAACCGGGTTTTCTGTATCGGAAAGAAGAAAAAGAAAGGAGTACGCAGGTTCAGCTATCATAAGCCCATGAATATCTTACGGTACTCTATTCTCGGGCTTACATTCGTACTGGCTGTTTTCGGGATGATCGAATTATGTACGTTGCTAGATCCGTACAGTAACTTCGGCCGTATAGCGAACAACCTGTTCCGTCCGGTCGTCATGTGGGTCAATAACCTGCTGGCCGACGGATTGGCACGGATGGATAACTATACGCTTTATCACGTCACGATTAGCAACGTGACGGTATTCGGCGTGATATCCGCTTTGGTTGCGCTACTCGTATTCATCATCATGGTCGTATTCCGGGGAAGGTTGTTCTGCAATACGCTTTGCCCGGTAGGAACGCTGTTGAGCCTGATCTCCCGGTATTCGTTTTTCCGGATCTCCTTTGACAAAGAAGCCTGTACGCATTGTGGTAATTGCGAGCATACTTGTAAGGCGGAGGCGATCGACAGCAAGAACCTCACCGTAGATACCTCCCGTTGCGTAAATTGCTTCAACTGCGTGTCCTCGTGCGCTAAAGGAGGATTGCAATATCGTTTCAAGCCTTCCTTCAAGAAAGAAGCCGAAACAGCTCGCATACAAACGGACGTGATCCAACAGGCTACCGCTCCGAACAGCCGCCGTACATTTCTCTCGGCAGGGGCTACCGCCGCGGCCTCCCTCCCGATCGTATCCACCATTGCCCAAGGAATGGAAAAAGGGCATGGCAAAGGGCAGCACGGGCAAGGTAAGCACGGCAAGAAATGGCCCCCTATCGTACCGCCGGGAGCGATCAGCTTAGAGCGTTTCAAGGATGTATGTACCGGATGCCAGATTTGCGTGACTCAATGCCCGAGTCATGTACTACGTCCCACGGGACTGGAGTACGGCTTTGATTATATGTTGAAACCCCGTATCGCTTACATCGACAGTTATTGCAACTACGAATGCACGGTCTGCTCGGAGGTTTGCCCCACGCACGCTATAAAACCGCTTACTAAGGAAGAGAAAGCTACTACGCAAGTGGGCATCGCCACCTTCTTCATCAACCGCTGTATCGTAAAGACGGAGGGGACGGACTGCGGGGCCTGCTCGGAGCACTGCCCTACCCAAGCCGTGCATATGGTTCCTTACGAGGGCACGCTTACCATCCCGCAAGTAAACCCGGATCTTTGCATCGGTTGTGGCGGCTGCGAATCGATCTGTCCCGTACGCCCGATGAGAGCGATCATCATTAAGGCGAACGAGGTTCACAAGTTCGTGGAGAAGCCCAAAGAGGAAGAGGTGAAAAAGGTAGAAATAGATGACTTCGGATTCTAAGAGAAAAATGCTACCTTTGTCACAAATTTTTGATACATGACATTTGAATTACAGTATAACGATACGAAATCGAACGCTAGGGCGGGCTTGATTACCACCGATCACGGGGTAATCGAGACGCCTATTTTTATGCCCGTGGGTACGCAAGGTACGGTAAAGGGTGTACATATGACCGAGCTAAAGGAAGATACCAAAGCACAAATCATCTTGGGGAATACGTACCATCTGTATCTTCGTCCCGGTATCCAGATCTTGGAGCAGGCCGGAGGCTTGCATAAGTTTAATACATGGGATCGCCCGATATTGACCGATAGCGGGGGGTTTCAGGTATTCTCCCTTTCCGACAATCGTAAGCTGCATGAAGAGGGAGCCGAGTTCCGCTCGCATCTCGACGGCTCCAAGCATATGTTCACGCCGGAGAAGGTGATGGATATCGAACGCTCTATCGGTGCGGATATCATCATGGCCTTCGATGAGTGTTGCCCGGGAGATGCCGACTACAATTACGCCAAGCAATCACTGGGCCTGACCGAGCGTTGGCTGGATCGTTGTTTCGCCCGCTTCAACAGCACGGAGCCGAAATACGGCTACCGGCAAAGTCTCTTCCCGATCGTACAGGGATGCGTCTATACGGACTTGCGGCAGAGGGCGGCGGAGAACGTGGCCCGAAAAGGCGCCGATGGAAACGCTATCGGGGGATTGGCCGTTGGTGAGCCTACCGATAAGATGTACGAGATGATCGAGGTCGTGAACGAGATCTTGCCGAAAGATAAGCCTCGTTACTTGATGGGCGTAGGAACCCCGATCAATCTGCTGGAAGGGATCGAACGAGGCATCGATATGTTCGACTGCATCATGCCGACCCGTAACGGACGCAACGGCCAACTCTTCACCCGCTTCGGTACTATCAATATGCGTAACAAGAAATGGGAGAACGATTTCTCGCCAGTCGATCCGGACGGACATTCCTACGTGGATACCTTATATAGCAAGGCTTATCTGCACCACTTGATCAAGGCGAAAGAAATGCTTGGCTTACAGATCGCTTCTATCCATAACCTCGCTTTCTACCTATGGTTGGTGAAAGAAGCGAGGGCACATATCATCGCTGGCGATTTTACTACATGGAAAAGTGGTATGGTCCGTCAATTAGCGAACCGGTTATAAAAAACGAGACAGATGAAATTTAAACTAAAACGGATCGATTGGTATATCATCAAGCAGTTTCTGGGCACGTACGTGTTCGCTATCGCCTTGATTATCTCTATCTCCGTCGTTTTCGATATAAACGAGAAGATCGATAAGTTCTTGAATCCGGATGTCCCCTTGAAGGCGATCATCGTGGATTATTACTTGAACTTTATCCCCTACTTCGCCAATTTGTTCAGTCCGTTGTTCACATTTATCGCCGTGATCTTCTTCACGTCGAAGCTAGCGGATCGTTCGGAGATCATAGCGATGCTTGCCAGCGGTATGAGTTTCCGTAGGTTAATGCTTCCTTACGCGGTCTCGGCTACGATTATCGCTATCGTGACGTTTATCCTGAACGCTTACATCATTCCCCCGGCGAATGAGACTCGTATCGATTTCCAGAACAAGTATATCCGCAACAAGAAGGTGGACTACGTAAAGAACGCCCAATTGGAGATCGAGCCGGGTATTATCGCTTATTTCGATAGCTATGACGCTCGCTCGAACATGGGATACCGTTTCTCTCTGGAGCATTTCGAGGATAAGAAATTGATCTCCCGTCTGACCGCCAAGTCAATCAAATACGACTCGCTTTATCAATGGACCGTTATCGATTATATGATCCGTGATTTTGATGGCATGCGGGAACATATCACCGAAGGCTCCCGTAAGGATACGACCTTGACCATCGTGCCCTCGGACTTCCTGATTTCCGTGAATGATTGCGAGACGATGACAACGCCCGAGCTGAATACGTATATCAACCGGCAGAAAAAAAGAGGTATCGGGAATATACAGACCTTCCAGATCGAGTATCATAAGCGCTTCGCCACGATCATGGCGGCGTTTATCTTGACTTCTATCGGAGCGTCGTTGTCTTCCCGGAAAATAAAGGGAGGTATGGGTATGAATATTGGTATCGGATTGGCGTTGAGTTTTTCTTACATCCTGTTTATGACGGTTACTTCCACCTTCGCTATTAATGGTTATGTGAGTCCTGCCGTAGCAGCTTGGATACCGAATATAGTTTATACATTTATAGCGATATTCTTATATCAGAAAGCACCAAGGTAATTGATTAACTCCTATATTGGTATAACTCTGCCAAATTTCATCCAGTTGTAGAGACGGGTGTACTCCGTCTCTACAACCTAGGATTTTCAATTATTTCGTGAAATTAAGTCCAAACTCTAACGTTTTTGCGTTCGGAAGTAGTTGCAATACCATATCTACCATTTGCTGATAATTCTCCGGAACCATCGGTTTCAAGATAGGAGCTATCATGGTCAAAACCGGTACGATTAAATCCTTATCCGCATAAAAAGTAGCCTCACTTCCATCCACCTTCATGTTAAGAGGTAGACCATAATAACCTCCTAAATCAACCAAAAGCTTCATGATCTCGTCAATAGAGATACCAGCGGCCTCCAATTTGTCACCAGCAGCCTGTTGTAATAAAGTAGTCAAGACTGTCACATAATTTTTATCCACAGCCACCATAAATTTCCCGTCTACCACACAATATTGGATACTTGCCATTTTTGTGATCTCACCGATTCCTTTATCCTCAGAAGCCCCCATAGGTCTCCAAGAAACATCGAAGATTCCATCTTCCGGTAAGTTAACATTTACAGCGCTTACTTTGCCCCAAATCAAGTTACTGATAGCTGGCTTTATCATACGCACGAGATCATCGATCGTAGAATTTCCGGTAACGATATTCGCATAGATAGCTTCCACGCCCGCTTTCAAGCTCCAATTACCTACGATAGAAGAAGTTAATTTACGAGTATAAACAACAGAAGCTACGCCCTCTTTCACCGTACCATTTACTGATACCACGCAATCGCCAACCGTACTCTCGCCGGTAAACGTATAAGTGCCATCCGCTTCCTTCAACGCGGCATCGATAGCGACCGACTTATTTTCGGGGATGATATTGTTCAAGGTTACGGATGCCTTCTCCGCAGAGGAAGCGGCAATCACGACCGATTTACCGTCAACAGGGATTGTCACTTCACCCATTACCAGATTAACGCTCTTACCCTCGTACGTTTTCGACAGATCTTGCCAGTTACCGGAAGAACTTGAATCGTCATCATCACCACATGCCGTAAAAAAACCCATCGTGCAAATCACGGCAAATACATACAACAAACTCTTTCTCATGACTCTTGTTTTAAATTTAACATAAATAGCTATTAATATTATCACAAATATATCCATTCCAACTTCCACTAACAACAATAATTTAATATCAGATGTTCGATTCCTGTGTTTAGATCAAAAATTCACTACTTTTGTCGTATCAAATACTTAAAAACAATCTATCATGAAGAAAGTGTTTATCTCAATGGCCTGCGTATTAATCGCTCTATCCGGTTGTACGAATGGAGGAAGCAATAAAGAGTCCATGGAAGTCGTACTGAATATCAAACGGAAAGTAAAACCCGAATGTGTCTCCGCCTTAAAGGAATCATTCTTGAAATGCAAGGAAAGCACGTTGCTAGAACCGGGATGTATCGACTACGGCATGTACCAATCCCTCACCGATAGCACCGAATTCTTTATCGCCGAGACTTGGAAAAACGACGGGGAATTACAAAAGCACGGCGAAACCGCCCATCTTAAACAACATCTGAATGAGATCAAAGATATGGGAGCCCCTTCCTATAAAGGTAGTTTCCGGAAGATTTATGTCTGCCCGAGCGTAAATGACTAATCATTAAGAATTGAAGATTAAAAATCAAGCTTCACATAAGCGTTTATTTTCAATCTTCAATTCCCTATATTAATTACAAAAGATCTGACGCTAACTCAGATAACTCGCTTCGCTCGCCTTTTATCAAGTTGATATGGGCGAACAAGTCCTGTCCTTTCATCTTGTCGATCATATAGGCCAAGCCATTACTTTGGGCGTCTAGATATGGGGAGTCAATCTGTTGGATATCTCCCGTGAAGACCATCTTCGTTCCCTCTCCCGCACGGGTGATAATCGTCTTGATCTCATGCGGCGTGAGGTTCTGGGCCTCATCGATGATACAATAAGTCTCGGACAAGCTACGACCTCGAATAAAGGCCAACGCCTCGATCACCAACTGGTTGTTCTTCTGCATATCGTCGATCTTACGGACATCGGGATTACCCGGGGCAAACTGGGTCTTGATCACGTTCAAGTTATCGAATAAAGGTTGCATATAAGGAGCGACCTTTTGCTTCTCGTCACCCGGAAGGAAACCAAGATCCTTATTCGCCAAAGCGACGATCGGACGGGCCAAAAGTATCTGTTTATACGTGCCGGCTTGTTTCAAGGCAGAGGCCAACGCCAACAATGTCTTTCCGGTTCCGGCCTTTCCGGTCAGCCCCACAAGCTTGATATTCGGATCGTTCAATACCTCGAAAGCGAAACTCTGCTCGGCATTACGGGGCTGGATACCAAAGTTCGTGCCTTTATCCACCTTCTTGATCTTATCCGTAAACGGATTGTAGCGAGCCAATACACTATTACGTACGCTTTTCAAGATAAAGCATTCATTGGGGTCGAGCTTAGACTTGATATCCAACGAATCTGCATCCACACCTTCCGGAGAGCTGTATATCTTGTCGATCAAATCGGGGTCTATATTCTCATAGGTCTCTTGCGCACGCTCGAAAATATCTACATTCACGACCTTATCCGTGATATAATCCTCAACGGGAATACCCAAAGAACGAGCCTTCATACGAAGGTTCACATCCTTGCTGACCAAGGTTGTCTTGATCTTCGGATTCTTCTCGGCTATTGTCAACGCACAAGACAAGATACGGTGATCTGGTGTTTTATCCGGAAAAGAATGCGCTATTTTCTCCTGGTACTTATCACCGGTCACGATATAGAGTGTACCTTTTCCCGGTCCAAGTGAGGCACCTTTTAAGAACAGGTCATTACTGGTCAATAAGTCTAGCTCCCGAACAAACTCACGGGCATTATAATTGATCTGCTCACTCCCCTTCTTGAACTTGTCCAACTCTTCTAATACCACGATGGGTAGATAGATATCATTTTCCTGAAAGTTCTCGATGCACTTATAGTCATGTAATATGACATTCGTGTCCAACACAAAATTCTTCTTTGCTCCCATGGCCTTTCGATTTAATGATTATTGCTTCTAATATAAGAACAATTCTGACACGTTGATAGTTCAGGCCTGCTAAAATTAGTTACACACACCAATAATTTCGTCATATTGACCAATTCAAGGAAAAATATGTATCTTTACGAGGATTAAAAAATAGAGGAGGATAACGTCATGTTCACAAATTTCAATTTCCAACAAATACTTAGCGCATTCATCGTATTATTCGCTGTTATCGATATAATCGGAGCTATTCCCATCATCATAAACCTAAAGGATAAAGGCAAGGATGTCAATGCGTTGAAGGCAACCCTAATCTCCTTTCTATTGTTATTAGGGTTCTTCTACGCCGGGGATATATTACTCAGGCTTTTCCATGTGGACATCGAGTCGTTTGCCGTGGCCGGCGCTTTTGTGATCTTCCTCCTATCTTTGGAGATGATTCTCGACATAGAGATTTTCAAGAACCAAGGGCCGATCAAGGAAGCTACGTTGGTGCCGCTAGTATTCCCGTTGCTAGCCGGAGCGGGATCGTTCACCACTTTATTATCGCTCCGTGCGGAATATGCCAGCGTGAATATTATCGTAGCCTTGGTACTGAATATGCTATGGGTCTACTTTGTTGTCCGCATGACACGCAAGGTAGAGAAAGTCTTGGGGAAAGGCGGCATATACCTGATCCGTAAATTCTTCGGTATCATCCTGCTGGCGATCTCCGTCAAGCTATTCATGAGCAATATCACCCTGCTAATGGAACAGATAGAAGCGAGTACGAAAGCAATATAGGATTTCCTTTAGAAGAGCATCCAGTTTCATCCTATTGAAACAAAGAGTTCATTAGGATGAAACTACAAGGTATCTATTATTTTCCGAAACGAGATGTGTCTATCGAATCATGTTCCCTCTCCTTGTAACCACCAAACTTCCAGACAAAAGATAATTTCAGACATCTCTCATCATTCAATTTCCTCATCCGGCTCCATTGATTGCCTTGGTTTATCTTGATGGTACGTGGAATGCTGCTGGCGAAAATATCGTCTCCTTTAAGTGTCAAGCTGGCACGGTCATTCAAGAAAGTCCATTTTAATCCAGCGGATATCTCATACATGGAACCCAAGTCGTATATACCTTGGATGGCACCGGGAGTCACGTATTGGCCGTCTATCGTCATTTTTAAATTCGGTTTATCACATAGGTTAAATGTGTTACTCATATGCGCTAACCCGAGATAAGCCTCACGGTTATATGAGATGCCGTGGAAGTTATCATTCTTCTCTTGCATCCTCCAACCTCGCAGTGTGATGCGGCTATTCCAAAAACGACCCACATTAAAAGGAATGATCACCGCCAATCCCGCTTCCAGACTATAATCCATATTCTCGAAACGAAAAACGGTCTTCAGTTCCGTATCGCTTTGATAAAGAAGTTGGGCGAAATAATCCGGCGTGTATTCACAGAACGCTACCAGCATATACTTTTGGCGGAAGATATAGACCATCTGCCCCTCATACGTGCGATAAGGTTTCAACAAGGGATTTCCCGCCACCTCCGAGTAAGAGTTTAGAGGCGTTACTTGCGGGGAGACTTGCCAATAACCGGGATAGGTCTTATCGCTACTTATATCGAACTGTAAAATATGTCGGGGAGAAAACGTATAGCTCAGGGATACGGTGGGAAACAACGCCCCCTCATTCCATAGGTTCATATTTTCCCGGCTAGAGGCGTAGTCAGACTTAAAATACTCCCCTTTCAGCCCGACCGTAGCAGAGAAACACTCTCCGAAGCTTTTCGATACCTCGGCGAAAATATCAGCGATGTATTCCTTTTGTGTATTATCCTCCAACGCTTCCTCGTCCATCTCATAGCCAGCACCTTGATCATATAAATACTCCGAATAGTTTTTCGACGAAGCGTAACCTCCATGCACGCCGTAATTCAATCCCCACCCGGAAGCGAAACTATGTGTCTTATTTAGGAATACGGACCAGCGGGATACATCCTGTCTCGTATTATTTATCATATCAGTCCGGGAACCATTCGTATTCGTATCCTGGTAATCAAGTACCGAGGGCGAATGATAACGGGTGAAATCCGCTCCTGCCGATATCCCGGCATGTCCGTCATACTGTAAACGTATATTATGAATAGCGGAGTGCCCGTCATCACGGACCAAGCTCGTACTCTCACTTTTATTTTCCGGCTTCGACAGATCCAGATATGAGGTAAAGGCATCACGGTCCGATAAGACTTTATCTCCCTTCAGATAATATGCCAAAGAGAGTTTATCCTCATTCGCAAACGTATAATCCATTCCCAGACGAACCGTTCCTCTATTTACATGGACAAGGGCCCGATTATGTTGGCTTATTTCCGTCATACCACTATTTAATGTATGGCGGGCCAACATATCCTCCCCCATCACATCCCGTCTCTTATTACCATTCAACAGGAAATCTATGCTAAAGCCCTTATTCGTATAAAGTAAATTCACATGCGCATCTCCCCCCGCATGGCGATATTGGGTGTAATCCACACCCGTTTCACCTTGCCAAGAAGGAGTCTCGGACTCATTCTTACTCAATACGACATTGAGTAACGCCCCCTTGACATTATATTTAGCTGGAGCGTTATACATCACCTCAGCCTTTTCGACCCTTGAGGCCGGCATAGTTTTCAGTAACTGGATTAATTGATCTGCCGACATTGTCGTCAACTGCCCATTCAAGATTATATTCAAACGACTGGCCCCTACCAGCTCCAGATTATCATTCCGCTCGATAAGCCCCGGTAAGTCCTTGATGATCTCAAAAGCGTTCGTGGCAGTCTTATCCTTCATCAGTTGAGGGACATCATACGTCAGCTTGCCTCCCTCCAGTTTCACTTGCGGGCGTTCTCCCTTTACGGTAATCTCGGCCAACTGATAATCTTTCTCCTCCAGCACCACCGTACCTACGTTGGCGGTAGTTATCTCTTTCTCTACCATATTATATAAGATGTGTTGGAAAATAAGTCGATACGACTGGTCTAGCGGATGATTCAATCGAAAATCCCCAAGCGTATCGGTAACCACGGCATCCACATATACAGAGTCGAGGGTCTGTAAAATCACCGCCACTCCATCTACCGGCTGTTCCTTGCCATCCATCACCTTCCCGGAAATACCTTGTGCCATAATCTCACCGAGACTCATCAGCAAGCATAAAATCATGTAGTAAATAGTACGTTTCATATCGGTTTGTTTTTATCATTTTTCGTTCATACAAAAGAAACGTATTCTTAAAAGAAACTATGTTACCACTCACTTACGAAGTCTTACCTTGTCTTATCAGGAATGTTATTTAGTCTTATCGCCAATTATCAAACCCAACAAAGAGGAACAAGGTAATCTAGAAAACACCTTCGGAAAAGTAGTATGAGTGGTATCCTTTGTGCTAAATCTCACCTAAGGGAATTGCAGGAAAAAGGTTTCGAGGCCGCCGCACTCTTTGACGCAAAAACGTAAACTGAACATTAAGAGGTTCTAACTGTTGATATATCAATCAAATATTTGAAGATAACCTATTAAAAGTTGAAAATCATGTGTACAAGAGTAGTTTATTCGGGAACAAACGGGATGGTAGCGACTGGTCGCACAAGACTTTAAGCCGGCGCAACCGTTCAAGTTTATGGGTGTAAAGGATCTTATTTAGTCTTGGCTAACTATTTTTTGGGATAATATGTTCCATATTTCCTTTTACAACATTTGAGTTTCAATTAATATTTATATTTGACGTCAAAAATCTTACAATATGGATAAACAGTTCCTCTGCCTTGATTCACCTACGGACTTTATGGTTGGTAAATACATATCCGCCGATGAACTCAAGGAGTTTATAAATATTCCTTGTAAGATAAAAGCCGGGGTCTTTATCCTTTGCATGGAAGGGCAAATACGCTCAACTATCAATATGTCAGAATTGACCACTTCGAAACTCAATGTTGTAACGCTATTGCCCAATAGTCGCATACAAATACATGAGATATCCCCCGACATCTTGATCTATTTCATAGCGTTCTCTTTCGATTTTATGTGTTACACCAATTTTATCAAGAGCACGATGGGTTATCTACTGATGATTTACAGGTATCCGATTATAAAAATATCCCAAAACAGGGCCAACCTGATCACGAACTTCTACGAGCTTCTCTATCAATATGCCGTATATCCCGATATCTTGAACAATAAAGAGATGATAAAGGCCATTTTCATGATGTGTAGTCAAGGTATCATAGAAATATACAGTAAAAATTACCCATTAGAGAAACAGGAACTTACACGTCCGTTACAAATCTATCAAGAGTTCCTAAATATGGTATTGAGATACTATACGAAAGAGCACAACGTATCGTTTTATGCCGAGAAGTTGGGCCTCACGTTCTCTTATTTCTCGACATCCATCAAAAAAGCGATCGGAGAGACTCCTCAAGAGATCCTCACGCAAACAATAATCATAGACGCTAAGGCTCAGTTGAAAGGGACCAACCGAGAAATCAAGAACATAGCGATGGACCTCGGCTTTAATAATCTATCGTTCTTTAATAAGTTCTTCCGTCGAAATGTAGGCATGACTCCACAAGAATACAGGGGTAAATCGTATACCTATTCTTGTTACCAGAAAACATCCGACTAGCCGAAAGCAAAAACGGAACATATTATCAAAAAGAAGAATTTCAAGGGTACCTTTTATAATTTTTACTTTTGTAGGATAATATAAAAAGACATACGATGGAAGGGCGAGAGACGGATCTAGAATACAACTTATTGATGGGGCTTACGGGAGCTAGCGTTAGCAAACATTTATTGGATGAGCATTTTACACTTTTATGGGCAAATGACTTCTATTACGATATGATAGGTTACCCCAAAGAAGAATATGAAGCTCTTTTCCACAATAAACCCGATTTGTATTTTAAAGGTTATGATGAAGCTTGGAATATATTATCCAAGAATGTTTACGAGACGATAGCTAATAAAGCCAGCGGTTACGAAACCGTTATCCAGATGCCAACGAGAAAAGGAAAAAGATGGACTAAAATCACCTCAACGTTTACCGACCAACTACAAGACGGCATCCCTATCTCCTATACGGTAATGACCGATGTAGAGGACGTAATGCGAAGGCGGATCGAGCAAACGATCACTTATGATAATATCCCCGGCTTCATATCCAAGCATAAAGTACATAAAGACGGCAGTTTTACATTGCTGGAGGCAAATGATAAATATATGGACTTCTCTGGTATCGATAAAAATTCTTTTTTATCTTTCAGTCCTTTCTCCCGTTTAGATGAAACAAGCCGTAATACGATGAACGCACATATCCCCTGTATGCTAAAAGGGGAACCTGTACATTTCGTTATCCAGTCGAAAGACAAAAACGGCAACGGCGCTTGGCTACAGTTGAACGGGGAATGTATCGGCTGGGAAGGCGACGAGCCTATCTATCTTATCGTTTACATCAATATCACCGACATTACCGAACAGAGGGAGTTGCAAAAGAAACTGGAGAAACAGTCAAAGCAACTTAAAGAAGCACTAAAGTCGGCGGAACAAGCCAACCAAGCCAAATCTGATTTTCTCGCCCGCATGAGTCACGATATCCGCACACCCATGAACGCCATCATGGGAATGGCGACTATAGCCAAAGCCCATGTAGATGAACATGAAAGAATACTAGATTGTATGGAAAAAATCAATGGAGCCTCTAAATTATTATTGAGTCTGATTAATGAGGTTCTCGATATGTCCAAGATCGAGAGTGGCAGGTTAATTCTTTCGGAGGATGAGTTCAATGTGGGTGAGCTCTTGCAAGACTTGGTCGTTATGATGCAACCGGAGATCAAAAACAAACAACAAACTTTAAATATACACGTCAAGAACCTGAGGCATGAGAATGTAAAAGGTGATACGCAGCGTATCAAGCAGGTATTGATGAATATCCTCTCGAACGCAATTAAGTATACGCCGGAGAATGGGCGAATCACGATAGAGATCTACGAGAAGGCCCCCCATAATGGCATCGGAAATTATCAATTCGTGTTTGAGGATAACGGAAGAGGTATGAAACCGGAGTTTCTGGATAAGATTTTCGAGCCTTTCGAGCGTGCGAGCGATGATGAGATCAAGAGGATACAAGGCACTGGCCTCGGGATGTCGATCAGCCATAAGATCATTCAGATGATGGGAGGAGATATCAAGGTGGAGAGTGAATATGGCAAAGGTTCCCGCTTCACCATCGACATGCCATTGGTTTGTCGGGATCAGAAGCCCGATGATAAGATAGAGGTAGAAGGTTTAGAGGTTCTTGTGGTAGATGATGATAAGATCGCTTGTCTAAACACGTCTAGCTGTTTGCGAGAGATCGGGATAAACAGTGAATGCGTATATTCAGGTAGCGAAGCTATAGAAAAAGTACGACAGCATCATTTAGCGGAGAAAGAGTATTTCGCCGTGATCATTGACTTGAAGATGCCTCAAATGAACGGCATTGAAACAACCCGGCAAATCAGACGTTTCGTGGGAGCGGACGTACCGATCATCATTCTCTCCGCATACGATCTTGAGGAATATGAGGCAGAGGCTAAGGAGGTTAAGGCCAATGGATTCATCACCAAGCCTCTCTATAAGTCCAAGCTACTCCAAGTATTGAGATCTTTCCTTGACGAAGGAGACCAGCCGGAACCGATCCGCCCATTCAAGTTATCAAACGTCGATTATTCCGGCAAGCGCATCTTGCTGGTGGAGGATAACGAGTTAAATCGTGAGATCGCCGTAGAGATCATCGGCAGCACCGGTATCACTATCGATACGGCGATAAATGGGCTCGACGCCGTACATAAAGTCGCCCAATCGGAAGAAGGATTTTACCAGATAATACTGATGGATATCCAGATGCCTATCATGGACGGTTATGAGGCGACCCGGCAGATTCGTTCCCTCCAACGAAGGGATATCGCACACATGCCAATTATAGCCATGACCGCCAACGCTTTTTCCGAAGACGTGACAAACGCTATCAAAGCGGGCATGAATTATCATTTGGCTAAACCGATTGATATTGGGGCGTTGATGGGCATCCTTAGTAAATATTTACAAGCGCCCGCATAAAGTTTATCTTGCGTATTAAAAGTTCATGTAATAAAATTGTCTATTTTTAGCGATCAATTCGATTATAAGCATAAAGAGACTTCATGAACATCAGACTTCGTTTTAAGTTAATCGCTTTGTTGATCGTCCTATCGCTGGCCGGGCTTTTGGTTTTCCAAGGATACTGGCTGAAAGGTTTATATGATACATTATATAAACAGATGGAGATCAATATAGAGGAAGCGATGAAGATCGCCGACTATAAGGAGTTGTTCCTGCGCATCCGATCTATCAAAAAAGAACAGGGAGCGCTGGGACCTCAAACCCAAGATGTGTACTTCAGCTCAGAGCTAGATCCGTCTAATAAGCAGAAGATGGACGCAAAAGCTTCGATCCATCCGCAGAAAGAAGATCCTGACCTTAACCGGGAAGATATCTTCAAGACGGCAAATCCCGACTCACACATGAAACTACATATCGATTACGGGGATGAGGAGGACTTTAGCTCGATAGACTCTACCCTAACGGATTACCTATATGTAATCGGCGAGGTGGAGGACATGGTGCAGCAAGCGATGCACGCGAATATAGATTCTATAAAACCAATTGATTTCAAGACCTACAACAAATTATTAACCTCGGAACTGGAGGCAAGAAACATCGTAACGGAACATGAGCTGGTAACGATTTATAAGCCAAACAACGGGGACGAGAAGGGTTGGATGCATCTGGACAAGCCGGAACGATTCACTACGTGGAAAAACCCCGTGCATTTCGATTACCCGCTCCATAACGAGAGCACGTTACAATATCGCCTGTTCCTCAAATCGCCGGCCAGCGTGATACTCACCCAGATGAAAGGCATCCTGATCTCCTCCTTCCTATTACTTTTGCTGATCATTTGCGCTTTCATATACTTACTCCGCACCATCTTAAAGCAAAAGACCGTGGAAGAATTGAAGACCGATTTCACCAACAATATGACGCATGAGCTGAAAACCCCGATCAGCGTCAGCTATGCCGCCGTAGACGCATTATTGAACTTTAGCGATCCCGTCAACGAGAAACAGAAGAAATACCTGACGATCGTTAAAGACCAACTTATCCATCTTACCGGATTGGTGGAACAAATCTTGACACTCGCCGTAGAGAACCGCAGTACCTTCCGCTTGCGCCCCGAAACCATCTCATTAAACGAGTTGGTGAACTCCCTCATCGAGCAATACAAACTGAAAGCGAACAAACCCGTGGAGTTTACTTGCTCCATCCCCGAGGATATAGAATTGGTGGCCGATCGTACCCACCTATATAATATGTTGAGCAACCTTATTGATAACGCGATCAAATACGCCGACAAGGAACCTTGCCGCATCGAAGCGACAGCCCGGCAAGACGATCACGAAACGACAATCTCCATAACCGATAACGGCCCGGGTATCAGCGAAGCCAACCAGCGGCAGATATTCGACAAGTTCTTCCGGGTTCCCAGCGGGAATATCCACAACGTGAAAGGTTATGGCCTAGGATTATATTACGTAAAAGACATGATGGGTAAACATGGAGGAACAGCCCGTGTGGAAAGCGTCCCCGGCAAAGGCTCCACCTTTACCCTGCATTTTAAATAATAATCCGAAAATCAAGTATCAAATATGGAAAAGATAAAAGTACTACTAGTAGAAGACGAGCCTACATTGGCCATGATCATCAAGGATACGCTGGATGGGAACGAGTTCGATATCACCCTAGCGGCGAATGGCGAGGAGGGCCTCTCCCGTTATGCGGAGATCAACCCGGACATTATCGTAGCGGATATCATGATGCCCAAGATGGATGGTTTCACGATGGTCAAATTGATCCGTAAGACGGATACGCACACCCCTGTCCTATTCCTATCAGCCCGTTCCGCAGCCAACGACGTGGTAGAGGGCTTCGAGACAGGCGGCAACGATTACCTGAAAAAGCCTTTCGGCATGGCGGAATTGATCGTGCGCATCAAGGCGTTACTGCATAAGGTGTCCGTCCAAAGACCGGAAGCCACCTCTTTCCGTATCGGGCTTTATACGTTCGATTCCATCACGCAGACATTGGTCTACCGGGGAGAGAAACAACTCCTCAGCAACCGGGAATCCGAGATATTGAAGCGCCTTTGCGACAATAAGGACCAAGTATTACCGATGAAAGAGATCTTGATAGACCTTTGGGGAGATGATTCTTTCTTCAACGCACGCAGCCTGCATGTCTTTATCACCAAGCTACGTCATAAGTTATCGAAAGACGAGTCTATCAAGATTTTGAATATCCGGGGAATCGGATATAAGCTGATCATCGATTGAATTGCTTCAATGCCTGTGCCATCTGGTCCGGGCATGAAGTTCCCCTTCCATGACAATCGATGCCAGACAAACGGCCGATAGCGTCTTCGATGCGCATACCTTTCAATAAGGCGCACATGCCTTGCCCGTTACCGTGGCAACCTCCTACAATCTGCACATTCTCGATCACGTCCTCCTTCGCGTCGATCACCATCAACTTAGAACAAACGCCTCCTTGAGGCGTATAGGTTATACGTCGTGTTTCCATTTTCTTTTTCTCTCCTTTTTATAAACGAGTCGCAAAGGTATAAATAAATTTAACTACATTTGTAGCATCTAATTTACAAAAACATGACATACGAGGAAACGCTACACTATCTATATACCAGCATCCCGGTCTTCCAACACAGCGGAGCTTCCGCTTACAAACCCGGTCTTGGTACAAGTATCGCCCTAGATGATTATCTGGGAAATCCGCATAAAGCCTATAAGACCATCCATGTAGCCGGGACAAACGGCAAAGGCTCGGTCAGCCATCTATTGGCGGCCATTCTCCGGCAATCCGGTTTCAAGGTCGGGCTTTATACCTCTCCCCACTTAGTGGACTTCCGGGAGCGCATCCGGGTGAACGGGAAAAAGATCTCCCAAGATTACGTGGTCGATTTCGTCGAGCGTCATCGTTCTTTCTTCGAGCCTCTCCATCCTTCTTTCTTCGAGCTGACGTCCAGTATGGCTTTTGAGTATTTCCGCGACCAGCAGGTAGATTACGCAGTTATCGAGGTCGGGCTTGGCGGTCGTTTGGACAGTACGAACATTATCACTCCGATCTTGAGTATCATCACGAATATCAGTCTGGATCATACGCAATTCTTGGGAGATACGGAGGAGAAGATAGCGGCGGAGAAAGCCGGCATTATCAAAAAAGGCGTACCCGTCCTTCTGGGGGAGGCAGAGAAACGCTCCGTTTTCGACCTCTTCCAGAACGAGGCGAGAAAGGCAGGAGCACCCTTCCACTACGCCTTGAGCATGGGAATGCTGGAGGGGACCGGAGGGTTGTCGATGGTACACTGGAAGTTCCCCTCCGTAGAATACGGCGAGGTGATCGGCGAGCTTGCCGGAGAGGTACAACAAGCCAACGCCATCACGGTGTTCTCCGCCCTGCACCTGCTCCGCGAGAAGTGCGGCGTTGACATCCTGCCCGAGGCCGTCCATGAAGGGTTCGGGCACGTGACCCAACTGACAGGTTTGATGGGCCGCTGGCAAACCTTGCGGACAAAACCGACCGTCATTTGCGACACCGGGCACAACGTGGGTGGATGGAAACACATAGCGGAACACCTGAATGCCATGAGAAGCCGTTTCCGCGAAATTTATATGATCGTCGGTATGGTGAACGACAAGGATATCGACGGCGTATTATCCTTGATGCCACCAGATGCTTCTTATTTCTTCACGCAGGCCTCCGTGGAGAGAGCGATGCCCGTAAAGGATTTCGCCATGAAAGCCATGCGGAAGGGACTGCCCGGAGTCCTTTGCGAAACGGTGAAAGAGGCGGTCGAGAAAGCGTTAAAAAGTGCCGACAAGGATGACTTGATCTTTATCGGCGGAAGCACCTTTATCGTAGCGGACGCTCTCCCCTTGTTCATGAAAGAGGACGAATACAAATAATATAACTCTATAAAACAAATATCATGATAGAAAAAATTCATCAGAAACTAAGCGACTCGAAAGTCGCACGCTGGAGTGTACTCGCTTTGGCGGCATTCACGATGCTTTGCGGATACTTCCTTACGGATGTAATGGCTCCGCTTAAACCGATGTTGGAAGAACAGCTAAGCTGGACGAGTACGGAATATGGTTGGTTCACCAGCGCTTACGGCTGGTTCAACGTATTTCTTTTCATGTTGATTATTGGTGGTATCGTTCTGGATAAGATGGGTGTCCGTTTCACGGGTGTCGCTTCCTGTATCTTGATGATTATCGGTTGTTCCATTAAATATTACGCCATCTCGGACGCGTTTACGATGGAAGGAGAGCTTTTCGGATGGAAAGCGCAAGTGATGGTGGCCGCCCTCGGATACGCGATCTTCGGTGTCGGCGTGGAGACCGCCGGTATCACGGTATCTAAGATTATCGTACGGTGGTTCAAGGGAAAAGAGATGGCGTTGGCTATGGGCTTGGAGATGGCTACGGCTCGTTTGGGTACGGCCTTGGCTTTATCTATCACGGTTCCCGCCGCCAAGTACTTCGGTAGTATCTCCGCTCCTATCTTGCTTTGTCTTTGCATGTTGTGTATCGGTTTGATCGCCTTCCTCGTATTTTGCGTGATGGATCGCAAGCTGGACGCTTCGATGGACGCTATCGAGCAAGCCGAGGAGGAAGAGCCTTTCCGTTTGAAAGATATCTTATTGATCGTTACCAATAAGGGTTTCTGGTTGATCGCTCTGCTTTGCGTATTATTCTATTCGGCCGTATTCCCCTTCTTGAAATACGCTACGGACTTGATGGTCAATAAATATAACGTAGATCCGGAGTTGGCGGGAAACATCCCGGCTATCTTACCTTTCGGCACGATTCTTCTGACTCCGTTCTTCGGTAACTTATACGACCGCAAGGGTAAAGGGGCGACGATCATGATCTATGGTGCCTTGATGTTGATCGGCGTGCATTTATTATTCACGCTTCCGATCTTGAATCAGTGGTGGTTCGCGACAATCGTGATGATCGTATTGGGTATCGCTTTCTCCTTGGTTCCATCGGCGATGTGGCCATCTGTTCCGAAGATTATCCCGGAGAAGCAATTAGGCACGGCTTATGCCTTGATTTTCTGGGTACAGAATATCGGTCTGAGTATGGTTCCCTTATTAATCGGCTGGATATTGGATACGTATTGCAAAATAGACAATGGTACGGGCAAACCGGCTTACGACTATACGATACCGATGGCAGTCTTCACCTGCTTCGGTGTACTCGCCCTCTTCATCGCCTTGATGTTGAAACGTGAGGACCGGATCAAAGGCTACGGCCTTGAATTGCCGAACATCCAAAAGGACGCCGATAAAGCCGAGGCCGAGATAATCGCTAAAGAGATGATCGCGGAGCCTTAATAAAGCTCATAACCCTAAATAAATGGAAAAAGGTGTCTGAAAAGGATACCTTCTTTTTTGTTATGCTGCCCGTTCATTATCCATTTTTATTTTTAAACCATCTTTGGTCTTCTCAATTATCTCTTTTCGAGAAGCCATCCTACAGAAATAAGTAAAAAACAAAAGAGAACTGACTTTTTTAGCCAGTTTCCTTATATTATGTGCAATAGCAACCAGGGTAAACTCTGTTTTTACCTTCTCCAACCCTCTTAATCTAAACCGGTTCCATGTCGAGTTATGCTTTATCTGCGCAAAGACTGCTTCCGGTTCTATACATCGTCTGCCCCGATGATAAATACCTTCTTCACTCATGAGTTTTTCCCGTGTTTTTTGTTTATACCTGTTAAGGTTATAGTTAACTTCTATGATCCGGTTAGTCTTTGATTTATGACATTGAGATTTCAACGGGCAACCCTCACAGTTCTGTGCCTGATAACGCTTCAGTACGGATACATATCCCAAATCGGACTTACTTTTCCTTTGACCTTTATATTCCATATGTTGTCCCATCGGGCATACGTAATAATCCCTTTCCCGGTTGTAGTAAAGGTTCTGTATGGCAAAAGCATCCTTCTTCCAGGAACGCTTCTGCTCTTTGTGGAAATAATTGTACTTGACAAAAGCCTCTATACCCGCATTTTCCATAAACTCGTAGTTTTGTTCGCTTCCATAACCGGCATCGGCCACTACTATAGAGGATTGCCTATGATAAGTCTCTCGAAAATCTTTCAAAAAAGGAATTAAAGTTCCCGTATCTCCGGCACGCCTGTAAATCGCCAGATTGGTAATAAATTGATTCTCTGTAGCAATCTGTATGTTATAGGCGGGTTTCAATTGTCCGTTTTTCATATGATCCTCCTTCATGCGCATGAAGGTCGCATCCTCATCGGTCTTACTGAAAGAATTACGGTCCCCTAATTTCTCTAATTGCGATTCATATTTGGCAAGGCTGGGCAGATATTCTTCCTGTAGCTTTTTGACTTGCTTCTGCTCAGCTTTGTTCATCCCGCAGAGCCGTTTGTTTAAAGCGCTCACTTTTTCCCGCAAACCACAGGAATCCATATCCGGTAAGGTATCCGGGGTCCTTTCCTGTTTGTCCTGTTCGATATGTTTGTCAACCTCACTAAGGATTGCCTGTATTTTCGATTCCAGTTTTGTCTTGTTCTTTTCCACGCTGCCACGCCAGACAAAAGTGTAGCGGTTGGATGCCGATTCCACTTTGGTGCCATCAATATACTGTACATCCAAACTGACATAGCCGGATTCCTGTAGCAGTAGAACAATGGCTGAAAACAACGATTTTATATGTTCTTTTAAACGTTTGCCACGGAAATCATTGATCGTGCGGAAATCGGGAGTACTATTACCGGACAACCACATGAAGTGAATATTCTCCTGCAAGGCCTTTTCTATTTTGCGGCAGGAATAGATATTGTTCAGGTAGGCATAAAACAGGACCTTGAGCATCATACGGGGATGGTAGCTGCTGGTGCCTCCTCCTTTATATGACCAGAGCAGACAACTGATATCCAACGCATCTACAACACTGTTTACGACACGGACGGGATGATTGGGAGCGATCTTTTCCGATAAACTGACCGGAAAAAGTACATTTTGGTTGGAAGTTAACTCTTTAAATACTATCTTAGTCATCGCTATAATGTTTGTTTGTTGCAACGGTAAGATAATACTTTTTACTGAAATAAACAATAGCAAAAAGGGGCTGTCACACTTTTTGGACAGCCCCTTTCTTTTTGATGACTGAAAACCATCGTCATTGGAACACACAAAAAGTTCGTTTGAAAAAGAGGAGTAGCGAAACAACTACAATATGCCTTATTCATAAAATCTTTTTTAGCGGTAATATTAATAAAAAGCACCCTTGATTTTCGGAACGGCATATTGAAATGTGGCATTTATCCGTGGTCCAGCCATCCAAAAGGAAATCATATGTATAGGTCTTAACGCAGTGGCTTATATATTTCATTAGATCCTTATTATCAGTTAAGAATAGATATACAGCTTCACAAATGTCGTTTTGATTAAAAAGGCAAGTGAGCGTGGAGGTTTTGAACACGACTTCCAATGTAATCTGGCTTACGTCATTCCACGTATAAGTGATCATACATAAATCCAGATCCTTCAACAATATCTGCGCTTTCCTTACCGGCAAACCAATTACTTGATGGGATAAGCTAATCATCTCGGAATAATCCCTTTGAGGATATTGATTTTGAGTTTCCATTGATTTCTGTGTTTATCATTCGCAGACAAAATAAGCTTACCGCCTGCTGATATACCATCAATCCCCTTGATAAAATATCAATGTCACGACTAATATTATCAGATGACAGAGATAAATGATATATCTGACTACGTATTTACGGTCGGTAACAATGCCCATCGTAATTTGTAGTTATAAATAAAATTAGGTGCGGTTGCTCTGGATATCTGATACAATAGTAAGATAACTCAGATTTAATACTTATTTTTGTGACAGGATCAATAAGAACTGACATGGAAACAACATTTACCAGAAGAAATAGTCATGGAGCCAACTTAAAACGTTGGAGAGAATGGAGAGGCATCAAACAAGAAGTGCTCGCCGACAAAATAGGGGTATCACAAGCCACCTTATCCGGCTACGAGAAAAAAGACGAATTGGAACCTGAAGTATTGGAAAAGATAACTAAAGCTTTGGATATTCCGATAGAGGCGATCACGGAGCTTAATGAAGGAGCGCTTATCAATATTTATTCTGGCACATGGCAAGATAACGCAACTGTAGCCGGAAGCATTCAAAATCAAATTTTTAATCCCATCGATAAAATAGTCGAGCTTTACGAACGATTATTAAAGGCCGAGCAAGAAAAGGTTACCATGCTCCATGATATCATAAAGGATAAATAAGTATCAATTGTGGAGACCGTAAGCTAAAACACTATAATCTTGACATTATGATCAAAATAACAGAATAACGATGTCAAGACCTTTTTACGAATAGAGGAAATGAGGGAGAAGCCTATGATGAAATCATACGTTTTCCCTCATTTCTTTGCCTAAATACCCCTGTTTGGACTCAAAAGTAATAGAGTTAGGTAACACAAAAGGCTGTATTAGGCAACACGACCGTATGTATTAGGTAACGCAACCGTATGTATTAGGCGATACATAAGGAAGAAACAGCACTCACATCCTATAGAATCGGAAAACGCACCCGTATAAAAGGCTATTTTCACCTAAGAATATGAGATAAGATGAATTAATTTCGCTAGAATGAAAGGGCCTATTTCCATAAAGAGCTATAAGACAATTAGATGCTATTATTTTATGTCATTTTCGGAAGCAAGGCGTACCTCAGCCCGGAAAAAACGCTTCTCCGGGAGTTCAGATTACAGAATGTCAAAACGTCAAACCTGCTCTTTTACGCGTGATGCCTACGACTATATCCGTAAGAAGAAAACTAAAATCAAATTCAAATAATATACTTACAACATTATTATATATAATAAAATGTTTATTTTTACACAAAATCTGTTGTTATGACAAAAGAACAATTCCTAAACGATCAGTATGTATCTGGATTTATCCAGTGGCTTCGTGATAAACTATCTAATTTCACCCATTCATATTACAATCAGAAAGAGAAGGAGGAATGGCAATGTACCTCTTTTTATGATGCTTGCCACAAATATAAATGGGGAGGTCTAAATTGGGAGGAAAACAATGCCTTATTGGAAAGTTATGCCAAACGACTTAAAGCGAGTATCCGAAATAATGACAACGAAGCTTGCCAAGATGCTTGCCTCGATATATTAAAATGGGGAGGCGTTATACGGGAAAATCAAGAAAGGATCAAGGCACAAACCAACCTTGTGAATTATCTAATGAAGGCAGAAGGGGTCTTAACCCGTGACTCTTTAGATATAAAGGATGAGATAATTATTATGAACTCAGGATTCACCAAGATTTATTCTTTATATATAAATGATTTTATCATCTACGATAGTCGTGTAGGAGCCGCTTTATGCTATTTGGTGAAACTATATTGTATAGAGCAGAAACAAGGCGGTGTCCCTTCTTCATTAAAATTCGCCTATGGTGATGCCCGAAATCCGGAGGTTAATCGGAATCCTAACAGCGACATTTACAAATTCTCTAAACTTGATCGAGGAAAAATCCATATTGAATGCAACCTTAAAGCCAATTGGCTATTAAAAGAAGTATTAAACTTCCCAGAATGCCAATTTAAAGACATGCGTTCTCTGGAAGCAGCCCTCTTCATGATCGGGTATGCAATTCCAAAAGAGCAAGAACAGCAAACATTAAAAACATACCGAATTATGAAATTAGCAGAAGCTCTCAGCTTACGAGCTGATTTACAAAAAAGAATATCACAACTGGAAGTCCGGCTAAAAAACAATGCCCGGATTCAAGAAGGTGAAGAGCCCGCAGAAGATCCACGGGGGCTTATGGATGAGTTGAATAATAATCTGAATGATTTGGAGACACTGATTTTCAGAATCAACCGAACCAACATGGCTACCCTTGCAGAAGGTACAAGCCTTACGGAAATGATCGCAAAGAAAGATATCTTAGCATTGCGCATCTCCGTCCTTCGTTCCGTCACGCAATCGGCAACGGGCAGTTTAGAACGTTATTCGGCAAATGAAATCCGTTATGTCCGCACAATAAATGTGGCAGATTTACAAAAAGAAATAGATTCATATTCCAAGCAATTACGTGAATTGGACGTGAAGATCCAACAGCTAAATTGGTTGACGGAACTGATATAAAGCATAATTTAGGTAGTTCTTTTTAAATAGGGCGAGTATATCTCTGGCAATTGAGAATGAATTGTCGAACCTACTGCGAATGGAAGCGAGAGCGGAGCATAGCGCAAAAAGAATCGTAATGCTCAGTATTGTTACAAGCTCAAGCCACAGGTTGCATTGTTACTACCGCATACTGACTATAAAGAGAATGAGGGCGGGTCGGAGGGATTTTCTTTTAAGCAGGCATTTAATTATGGGCATCCTAATGGATATGGAGAAACAGGTCGCTGGCGGTATGACACTTATGGAGAAATTTTGGTGTGATTATCCTATTTGCCCATCAGATTAAGGTAATTCTGATCGGTAAACATTATCTTCGCGTATCATATAAAACAAACATTAAATACTATGATCTGTTTCCCGAATGCCAAGATAAACCTAGGTCTGAACGTGGTAAGCAAACGTCCGGACGGTTATCATAATATAGAGACCATCTTCTATCCGATCCCCGTGAAGGATGCCCTCGAGATCGTCGCCTCGGATCAGCCCAGTTTCACCGGGACCGGAATCCCGGTAGACGCTCCCCAAGAGAAGAACCTCGTCATAAAAGCGCTGAACGCCCTAAAGACGAGATACGAGATTCCCCCGCTAGAGGTCCATTTGCTGAAAGCGATACCTTTTGGCGCCGGGCTTGGAGGAGGTTCCGCCGATGCCGCTTTTATGTTGAAGCTGGTCAATGATTTCTGCGGTTTGGATATTCACCCGGATGAGTTGGAGGCGATAGCGTCCACCATCGGAGCCGATTGCCCGTTCTTTATCCGTAACACGCCGGTATTCGCGACCGGCACGGGAAACCAATTCGAGCCCGTGGACTTGTCCTTGAAGGATTATTATCTATGCTTGGTAAAACCGGATGTAGCCGTCTCCACCCCCGAAGCCTATTCGATGGTAACACCCGCCGCGCCCGAGACCTCCTTGAAAGAGATCATCCGGCTACCGGTATCCGAATGGAAAGAGCGGATGGTGAACGATTTCGAGCGAAGCGTATTCCCGAGACATCCCGTGATCGAGCGGATCAAGGATACCTTATACGAGGGAGGCGCCTTATATGCCGCCATGTCCGGCTCCGGATCGTCCGTGTTCGGTTTGTTCGAAAAACCAACCCATTTCAAGGAACAATCCCTGTTCAGCGATTGTTTTCTATGGGAAGGACAATTATCATGAATCAAATAGAGACTTTTTTTGATACGATGGCGGAACGCTGGGACGCTGTCTGCGTACATGATCCGGGAAAGATCCGGACGATATTGGATCGTACCAACCTGCGGCAGAACGCCCGCATCCTCGATGTCGGTTGCGGCACGGGGATATTGGAAAGTTACCTGCTGCCGTACGAACCCCGCCAAATCGTAGCTATCGATATAGCGGGCCAAATGATCGAGAAAGCACGCATGAAATATCCGGATCATCCGCTCATCGAGTTCCTCCAAGAGGACGCTATGAGCTACGAGGGGAAAGGATTCGACTATATTATCCTATATAGCGCTTACCCGCATTTCATGCGGCCGGAACGGTTGATCGAGCATATGAGCGGCTTGCTCGCGCCCGGCGGTAAATTGGTTATCTGCCACAGCGAGAGCAAGGAAAAGATCAATACGCACCACCATCGGCACGCCGATCGATTATCGCTGCCCTTGCCCCCGGCCCGAGAGGTGGCGGCATTGATGGAGCCTTATCTTCTTCCGCTCGTCGTAGAGGATACCGAACAGCTTTACATCGTTTGCGGAAAACGTTTATCCTAAACTAATTATATATGAACAGAAAAACTAACTTAATTCCGGCATTGCTTCTTTCCGCCCTTTCGCTTTACGCCATGGAAGACGTGAAAGTAACGCAATTCCAGCACGCAGGCCCGTTCACGGTCAACAAGCCGATCCTAGCGGACAGCCTCAACGTAAACGGCAAGCCTTTCGAGGCGAAGAATCTATTAAAAGCGACCTTACCGTTCGAGCAAACGCTTGCGAACGCCACGGTACTCGACGCTGACACGGCAGGCGCAATCACCTTCGCTGCCCCGCAAAAAGGATATGCCCTGCATCTATTCTCTTTCTTCTTGAACAGCGACCGGTACGTAAAAGGCACGCTCGATATATCGAGTCCCGGGGCGTTCGAAGTATTCGTCAATGATAAACCGGTCGGAGCCTCTTCCGAGTTGGTGATGGAACCCCGCCGCTATCAAGTAGTCGTTAAATACCTGACAGCGGAAACAGACACTTGTCCTCCCAGCCTAAAGGCTACCTTCAAGAGCGAGGCGGAAGCGAAAGTCGTAGCTTCCTTGAACCCGGAGAAACGCTATACCCTTCTGAATATCCTGGAAGGAAAGGATTTCCAAGGCGTAAGTGTCTCCCCGAACGGAAAGTATGCCTTGGTAAAATACGTCAACCGGTTCCCGGAGAGCAAGAGCGAATCGTACGGGCAATTGATGGATGCCGCTACGGGACGGGTCTTATTGCAAGACGGAGGTTTCTTGACAACCGCCAAATGGATGCCTAAAAGCAATCGATTGTATTACACCCGCACCGGTCTGGACGGTACGGAGTTGGTAACCGTAGATCCGTCTACCTACCAACAAACGGTATTAGTCCCGAACCTTCCGAAAGGGCGGTTCGTATTCACCCCCGATGAGTCCACGCTTCTCTATACCGTAGAAGAGGAAGGTCCCAAGGAAGGGACGGACTTGATCCGTGTATTAGAGCCGGCAGACCGTATCCCGGATTTCCGTGACCGCTCCTTTATCTGGCGGTATGACTTAAAAACAGGTTTGTACGAGCAACTTACTTTCGGGCATACGGACACTTATATCAATGATATCAGCGCTGATAGCCGCTATCTATTGTTCAGCACCAGCGACCGGGTGTACACCACCTTACCGCACTCCCGCAACTCCCTTTATAAATTGGATTTGCAGACCATGGCGATCGATACGATCTGGGAGAAAGCCCCGTACGTAAACCAAGCCGCCTTCTCGCCCGACGGTAAACAGTTATTGGTAGCTGGGGCAGGCGACGCTTTCGACGGGATCGGACAAAATATCAAGCAAGGACAGATCTCCAACTCGTACGACGGGCAGTTATTCCTATACGATCTGGCAAGCCGTAAAGCCTCCCCTCTCACCAAGGACTTCAATCCGAACGTGATCGATGCCGTATGGAACCGCTTCAACGGGCAAATCTATATCCTCTGTGAGGATGAGGATTATCAACGGATCTATACGTGCGACCCGGCAAACGGAAAGATCAAGCAAGTAGCCGCCTCCGAGGATATTATCATGTCGTATGCGTTGGCCGACAACGCCCCGGTTCTTTTCTATTACGGACAGAGCGCATCCAACGCCAACCGCCTTTACGCTTACGACCTGAAAGGTGGAAAGAACCGCTTGGTGTATGATCTCTCGCAAGATAAATTAAAAGATATCGCCTTGGGCGAGGTACACGACTGGAACTTCAAGTCGGATGACGGTACGACTATCCAAGGCCGTTATTACCTACCGCCTCATTTCGATCCGAATAAGAAATATCCGATGATCGTTTATTACTATGGCGGTACTTCCCCGACGAACCGTGCGCTGGAGATGCGTTATTCCATGCATATGTACGCCGCTCTCGGATACGTGGTCTACACCTTGAACCCTAGCGGAACGACGGGCTTCGGACAGGAATTCGCCGCCCGCCACGTGAACGCATGGGGCCTGAAGACCGCCGATGAGATCATCCAAGGTACCAAGCTGTTCTGCAAGGAGCATTCTTTCGTGAACGAGAAGAAGATCGGTTGCATCGGTGCCAGCTACGGCGGATTCATGACACAATACCTACAAACCCGTACGGACATTTTCGCCGCCGCTATCAGCCATGCCGGTATTAGCGCGTTGAGTAGCTATTGGGGAGAAGGTTATTGGGGATATGGCTATTGCTCCGTAGCGAACGCCGGGACTTATCCTTGGAACGCCCCGGAGTTCTTTACCAAGCAAAGCCCGTTGTTCAACGCCGATAAGATCAAGACCCCGCTCCTGTTGCTTCACGGCAACGCCGATACGAACGTACCCATCGGGGAAAGTATCCAAATGTTCGCCGCCTTGAAGATCCTAGGGAAAACCGTGGAATTCGTGCAGGTGGATGGCGAGAATCATGGTATCGTAGGCTATCAGAAACGTATAGGCTGGCAAAATACCATCTACGCATGGTTCGCCAAATGGCTGAAAGACGAGCCGGAATGGTGGAAAGCCTTATATCCGGATCGTACTTTATAAGAATATTTATTTGAACGAAAGCGTCTGTGTCTCCCGCAAGGGAATCGCAGGCGCTTTATTCGTTTGCTCAACCCCGGCTGTCATCCGGATCAGCTCCGTTTACGAACGGTAATTTTGATACAAAGATCCGTAATATATATACATATACTTGAGATAAATCCGAATATCTTTGTGATGTCAAACAATAACGATATCCTCATGAAAACAAAAGCAATCGTACTCTTCCTGCTAGGCTTCATACCAGCCTTCGCACAAGATATCCCAACTTCTAAAACAGAACAAAATATGGACAGAATCGAACGCTGTAAAAAGAATTACACCGAGCTATTCGGAGGCGAGGCATTGACCGGACAAGGAACAGATCCGGAAATGATGGACATTCTCCAGAAATTCATCTTCGGGGAGGTATTCCGCACAGGAGATCTTGATAAAAAGACCCGGGAGCTTATCACTTGCACCATATTAGCCACGATGCAAACCTTGCCCCAACTGAACGCCCACGCCAAAGCGGCGCTAAACGTAGGCGTCACTCCCATCGAGCTACGGGAGGCAATATATCTATGTGCCCCGTTCATCGGTTTCCCGAAGACATTGAATGCCTTAAATACCATCAATGAAGTCTTTAAGCAACAAGGCATCGCTTTGCCTCTGGAGAGACAAGCTACCGTTACGGAAGAAGATCGCCACGAGAAAGGACAAGCCATACAAAGCCGGCTTTACGGCGAGGGAATCAAAGAGGCCATGAGGAACGTCCCGGGAAATATGGGTCCGGAAGTAGAGCGATTCCTCACCGAATTCTGCTTCGGAGATATCTATACTCGCAACGGGCTAGACCTCAAAACCCGGGAGTTACTGGCTTATTGCATACTAACGACCCTTGAAGCCGAAAGCCAACTACACTCGCATCTCGAAGGGAACTTACTGGCCGGCAATAGCAAGGAGACCTTAACGGCAGCGGTTATACAATGTCTTCCTTATATCGGCTTCCCTTCCGCTATCAAAGCGTTGAAGATCATTAAGGAGTCCTCTCAGCCCGCCCCTGAGAAGAACTTAGTCCGCCTATCCAAGATCACGGTCGATCCCGCCCAGTTGGAACGTTATAACGCCTTTCTGAAAGAAGAGATCGAGGCTTCCATGCGTCTAGAGCCGGGTGTTCTTACACTGTATGCCGTATCGGAGAAAGAACATCCGCATAAAGTAACCATCCTAGAGATTTACGCGGATCAAGACGCTTATAAAAGCCATATCCAAACGCCCCATTTCCAGAAATACAAACAAGGAACATTACAGATGGTGCAAGAGTTGGAACTGGTAGATAGCACGCCCCTGATCCCCGGACTAAAGATAAAATAAAACAAGAATCCCCGCTTTCCGGCACGAAGCCATCTAAGCGGGGATTCCATATATCCATGAAAATCTAAATTACTTGTTATTCGATCATTTGATATTCGGATTCAATTTATGCCATTCGGAAATAGCGGGAAGCACGCCCATAGCGATCACCTCGTCACGTAAAGCGCAAAGGTGCTTGTAGCTCTTCTCCAAGGCAGCCTCTTCTTCCGGTGTACCATGCACCTCTTTCAACGTTACGCCGTCTTTCGTAATCGAGGTCTCCCAAGCCATCATGATATGATCGAACTTACCGTTTGATACATAAGCGCCAGCCGGCCAACGGAACGGTTTACCACCCATTGCCGCGGCGATCATCTCGATAGATACATACGACGGGCTTTGGAAGGAAGAACGGCCACGCAAGGCGATAATGTTTGCGCCACCCTTCGTAACCTTTGTCTGTATCTCCGCCCATTGATCTTTCGTCAAGGCATCCGTACCGATAAGCTCAGTTAAAGGTTTACCATCCACTTTAGCGGTAGAGGCGAAAACAGCCATTTGCTCGCCATGACCGCCATACGTACGGCAATTCTCAACCTGATCCATAGAGATACCGAAATGTTTTGCCAACTCACTGCGTAAACGAGTTGAATCCAATGCGGCCAACGTCGTAACCTGAGACGGTTTCAAGCCGGAATACAATAAGGTAATCAAACCGGTAATATCCGCCGGGTTAAAGATAACCACGATATGCTTTACGTCCGGGCAATAAGCCTTTACGTTCTTGCCGAACTCCTCGGCGATAGCGGCGTTTCCTTTTAGGAGATCCTCACGAGTCATACCTGCCTTTCTTGCGGCACCACCGGAGTTAACGATATATTTAGCGCCAGTCAAAGCCTCCTTGATGTCTGAGGTAAAAGTGATGTTTACACCCTCGAAACCACAATGGAATAATTCCTCGGCAACTCCCTCCAAACCCGGTGCGTAAGGGTCGTACAAACAAATGTTGGAAGTTAGTCCCATCATAATAGCGGTCTGTGCCATATTAGAACCGATCATACCTGCTGCGCCGACAATCGTCAGCTTCTCGTCTGTGAGTGTTTTCATAAGAAACCTTGTTTTTAAATGTTTATTTTTCTTTTCGACACAAAGATACGAGATTGAGAACTCTTGTCCTAATCATAAAAACGAATCCCCCATAAATAAAAGTTATGAATAGCGTCTCTATGATTATTCCAAGATTATCACGTACCTTTGCATTATGAAAACATTTAAACTAGACAATTGGTTGCCCACAACGAAGAAAGAAGTCGAGGCACGGGGATGGGATTACCTCGACGTGATCCTTTTCTCGGGAGACGCCTATGTGGATCACCCCTCTTTCGGGGCGGCCGTGATCGGTCGTGTATTGGAAGCGGAAGGATTACGGGTAGCGATCGTACCGCAACCGGATTGGCGGGGAGATTACCGGGATTTCAAGAAGCTCGGCGTTCCCCGGCTTTTCTTCGGTGTATCCGCCGGTGCCATGGATTCAATGATCAACCATTATACTGCCAATAAGCGATTACGCAGCGACGACGCCTATACGCCGGACCAACGTCCGGGAATGCGCCCGGATTATCCGAGCATTGTCTATACTAAAATACTGAAAGAATTGTATCCGGATGTCCCCGTCGTATTGGGTAGCATCGAGGCCTCATTACGCCGGCTTACGCATTACGATTATTGGCAAGATAAGCTATTACCGGGAATCCTTGCCAGTAGCCCGGCCGATTTATTGATTTACGGCATGGGCGAGAAGCCTATCAAGGAGTTGGTGCGCCGCCTAAAGTCCGGCATTCCTTTCAACGAGATCAAGGACATCCGCCAAACGGTTTATCTGGCAGACAAAGAGGATGCGAAAGACGATGATATCGTGCTCTTCTCACACGAGGAATGCCTAAAAGATAAATTGAAACAAGCGAAGAATTTCCGGTATATCGAAGAGGAATCCAACAAATACAATGCCTCACGTATCTTGCAAAAGGTAGGAAAGCAAGTGATTGTGGTGAATCCTCCCTTCCCTCCAATGACGGAAGCGGAGATAGATGCCTCCTACGACCTTCCCTACACCCGCTTGCCGCATCCCAAATATAAAGGGAAAGTGATACCGGCTTTCGAGATGATCAAGTTCTCGGTGAATATCCACCGGGGTTGTTTCGGAGGATGTGCGTTCTGTACCATATCGGCGCATCAAGGGAAGTTCATCGCCTCCCGAAGCAAGGAATCGATCTTGAAGGAAGTGAAAGCGATTACCGAAATGCCGGATTTCAAGGGATATCTAAGCGATTTGGGAGGCCCTTCCGCCAATATGTACCGTATGAAGGGGAAAGATGAGCGGATTTGCGCCAAATGCAAGAAACCGTCTTGCATCTCCCCCGTCGTTTGCAAGAACTTGAACGCGGACCATACGCCGCTACTGGATATCTACAAAGCGGTAGATAGACTTCCCGGGATCAAGAAATCGTTTATCGGAAGCGGCGTACGCTATGACCTCTTATTGCACCGTTATGCGGATGAGTCTTTAAACAAGGCAGCTCAAACCTATACCGAGGAATTAATCGCCCGCCACGTATCCGGCCGTTTGAAAGTGGCCCCGGAGCATACGCAAGACGAGGTGTTGAAACAAATGCGTAAACCGTCTTTCTCGCAATTCGGACAGTTCAAGAAGATATTCGATAAGGTAAACCGGCAATACGGGTTGAACCAGCAACTCATCCCCTATTTCATTTCCAGCCATCCGGGATGTACCGAGGCGGATATGGCGGAACTGGCAGTGATCACCAAGAGCTTGCATTTCCAGTTGGAGCAAGTACAAGACTTCACGCCTACGCCGATGACATTGGCTACGGAGATGTATTATACCGGATATCATCCTTATACGTTGGAGAAAGTATATACGGCCCGCTCAAAAGAACAAAAGTTGGCACAACGCCAGTTCTTCTTCTGGTATAAACCCGAGTCACGCCGTCAGATCATGCAAGTATTGCAAAAGATGGGACGAAAGGATTTGATTGAGAAATTATTCGGACAGAGGGGTGACATGAATCCCGCTCCCAGAAAAAGAAGATAATAGGCTTTTGAGATTAGCTGTATCGATGAATTACGAGAGTAGTCGCATCGTATCACGGGAGTAGTCTTGATGGATAACGAGAGTAGTCTCGACAAGTGATGAGACTACTCTCGTTATTCCTTATGATTATTCTTTCACGGCGATCACCTCGATCTCTACCAAACCATTCTTCGGCAGTGTCTTAACGGCTACCGCCGAACGTGCGGGAAACGCACCTTCGAACTGAGAGGCGTATACCTCGTTCATAACGGCGAAGTCGCCCATATCCGCTAAAAATACGGTTGTTTTTACGACATCATTGATGCTATAACCTGCCTCTGCCAAGATAGCGTGAACATTCTTGAACGCTTGGGCGGTTTGTTCCTTTACGGATCCCTCAACGAAAAGTCCCGTAGCAGGATCGATACCCAGCTGTCCGGAAGCGAACAGCATATTGCCTACTTGCACCGCTTGGCTATACGGACCGATAGCGGCGGGAGCGTTTTTTGTAGCGATAACTTTCTTCATTTTCTTCTTTAGTTTATATACATATTATTATTGTTGCTCGTTCATACGTTGGCGAACCACCTCGTACACCAAAATGGAAGTGGCTACGGACACATTCAAGGAACCGATCGTTCCGAATTGCGGAATCTTTACCATATTATCGCAGATGCGCAAGTTCTCCGGAGACACACCCGTATCTTCCGCTCCCATCACGATCGCTACCGGTCCTTCATACTTCACCGCCGTATAATTCTCCGCCGCTTTCTCGCTGGCGGCAAATACCTTCACCCCGCTTTGCTGCAAGAAACGGATCGCTTGGTTGATACTCTTCTCCTTACAAACCGGCAATACATGCAAGGCGCCGGCAGAGGTCTTGATCGCGTCGGCGTTTACCGAAACGCTTCCTTTTGCCGGAATCACGATCGCATCGACTCCCGCACACTCGCAGGTACGGGCAATAGCGCCGAAATTACGCACGTCCGTAACCCCATCCAGCAATACGATGAAAGGATCTTTTCCTTGCTCATACACAAAAGGAATGATATCTTCCAAGCTCTGGTAGGTAACCGCCGACATAAAAGCGATCACCCCCTGATGATTCTTTCGAGTCAAACGATCCAAGCGTTCAGCCGGAACACGTTGTACCGGTATCTCACGGCCTCTCAGTACCTCAAATAACTCTTTGGATAGATCCCCTTGTAAATCCCTTTTCACAAGGATCTTATCTACCTCCTTATCAGCCTGTATAGCCTCAATCACGGCACGAATGCCGAACACCATCTCGTTTTCTTTCATACTTTATATAACGCAAAACTATTAATTTCACAAATGTAGGGATAAATAATCAATTCTTCAAACCTTCAGCCTTCGCATAGCATTCCCGGCATAAAGGCTCGTATTCGGATTGTTCCCCTAAAAAGACCCGTTTATCATTTCCCACGATACGATGGGATACGTAAGCCAAACGTCCGCATTTCACGCAGATGGCATGCACTTTCGTCACCTCATCGGCGATAGCGCATAGCTCCGGCATAGGACCGAAAGGAACTCCCTTATAGTCCATGTCCAACCCAGCCACGATCACCCGGATACCGTTAGCGGCCAATTGATTGCACACGTTTACCAATCCCTCATCGAAAAACTGGGCCTCGTCTATCCCCACCACATCGATCTCGGAAGTGAACAATAGGATACTGGAGGAAGAATCCACCGGAGTAGAAGGAATCGAATTACTATCGTGCGAGACCACGTTATCCTGCGAATAGCGGGTATCAATCGCAGGCTTGAAAATCTCCACCCGCTGCTTGGCGAATTTAGCCCGCTTCAAACGGCGGATAAGCTCCTCCGTCTTACCGGAAAACATGGAACCGCAAATCACCTCGATCCGCCCTTGTCCCGGATACTGGAATATATGTTCTTCTGAAGGCAATGTCATTACTTTCTCCTTTTTTGCCGGCAAAAGTACATAAAAAAGCGGAACCGCGGAAGCTTACTCACCGTATCACCGGTTCTAATTGTCACTGCACAGGCGTTGCAGTGGGCATTGCCTATAGTGATACACGGTATAAGGCATCCATCGTCCGCCTCGTTATAAATTAAGGTTGGGCCGGTCTATTTTCCAGTTGAGCGACGGTATCTTCCGGTTCAGTAAAAATCCACCTTATTCCTTCATCCATTGCCTCTATTTTTGCCCGGTAACAAATAACTAGGTATATCTTATGAGAAGAATTTCATACATCCTGCTTCTGGGCATCCTTTTATCGGCATGCCAAAAGAACACAAAGTCCGAAGGCACGAACTTACCTGTCGAGGTGATCTCTCCAATAAAAAAGACAGAGATCGGCAGAAGTCGTGAATACACCTTTTTATCAAGGCCCTACAATGAGACGGTCCTATCTTTCCGCATCAATGGCCCCGTCTTAAATTTCGACTTACGGCCCGGACAAGCGTTCTCCAAAGGCAGCACGATCCTCTCGATCGATAACCGTGACTTCTTGATTCGCAAGCAGCAAACAGAGGCGCTCTATTCGCAAACCAACCAAGAGTATAAACGGATCGAGGCCCTTTACAAAAAGAATAACATCTCCGGAAGTAATTATGAGAAGGCGAAAGCCGATTTCCTTGTTGCCAAATCCAATTACGAGACCGCCGTCAACGCCCTAAGCGATACCCATCTGTCCGCCCCTTACGACGGATATATCCAAAATATCCATATCGAACCTTTCCAAGACGTGAAAGCGACCGAGCCAATCCTTACCTTCATAGAACTGGACAGGCTCAAGATCGAGACCTATATACCAGAGGAAGTCGCCTTACACTTATATGATAAAGAAAAACAGAAGCTATGTCAAGTAGGAATCCATTTCGATACGGCTCCCGAACGGACAATCACCCCTTCCGATTTATATGTGTCTAAAAGTACGACAAACAATAACCTCTCTTATCTGCTGACCGCCATTGTCCCAAATCCAGATATGGAATGGCTGGGCGGAATGAGTGGAATCCTCTCGATCGACCTACCCAAAGAAGAGCGGTCTCAAAATCTATGGCTTCCCTTAACGGCTATCTGTCATCGCCCCCAAAAAGGAGATTATGTATGGGTGGTTAAAGGAGACAAGGTTAACTCCGTTCCCGTCAAACTCGGTGAGCAAAGAAATAACCAGATAGAGATCGTGGAAGGAATCACGGAAAATGACCTTGTCGTATTGACAAGGCAACGTTTCCTTTCCGAAAATAGTACCGTAACCATCCAAAAATAAGTAAGATGCAAAAATTCATCAAATATTTCCTGAAAAACAAAGCGGTTACATGGCTCCTGCTAGTCCTGATCTTGGCAGGGGGACTGTTCTCTTACGCAAAGATGGGAAAACTGGAAGATGCCCCGTTTACGATCAAGCAAGCCTTGGTACTTACCCCTTATCCCGGCGCCTCCCCCTCGGAAGTTCAGTCCCAAGTGACGGATGTGCTGGAAGAAGCCATTCAATCCTTAGGCGAGTTATACTATCTGAAGACAGAGAACCGGGCTGGACTTTCCAAGATCACGGTCTACGTGAAAAAGGAAATCCGGGCCGACGAGATGCAGCAGTTATGGGATAAACTACGCCGAAAGGTAAACGACGTACAAGGCAAATTACCTTCCGGAGCGGGAACCTCCATCGTCAATGATGATTTTGGCGATGTATTGGGTGTTTTCTACGGATTGACCGGAGAATCTTATACCTACCGGGAACTGGAGGATCAAGCCAAACTGATCAAAGACGATTTACTGAAAGTAAAAGACGTGGCAAAGGTAGAGATCTACGGCATACAAACTCCCGTAATCGATATCCGGATAAACCCCACGATCTTATCCAATCGGGGTATTACGACAGCTGATATCAAACGGGCGTTCGACGGACAGAATAAAGTGGTAGACGCCGGGAGTATTCGCAACGGGGAGACTCGCATACGTATCGAATCCACCGGTAATTTTTACTCCTTGGATGATATCCGTAACCTTACGATCGTATCTCATTCCGGCGAGCATTTCCGGCTAGGCGATATCGCCCGTATCGAAGAGGGTTACCAGACTCCGCCCCAAAACTTCATGCGCATCAATAACAAGCAAGCGGTCGGTATCGCTATCTCTACCATACCGACCGGGAACGTGGTCGATATGGCCAAGGCCGTGAAAAAGCGTATTCAATCATTTTCGGAGACCATGCCCAAGGGTTTTGAGCTCACCTCCATATACGACCAAGGATATGAGTCCGCCGTGGCCAACCAAGGATTTATCTTGAACTTGATCATCTCCGTCGTGACCGTAGTAGCGATCTTATTGTTCTTTATCGGTTTCAAAAACGGCCTTTTGATCGGTAGCGGATTGGTTTTCTCTATCTTCGCCACTTTAATTGTCATGTTCGCCAACGGGATCGCCTTGCAACGAATGTCTCTTGCCGCTATCATCATCGCGATGGGTATGTTGGTAGATAACGCCATCGTAGTATCGGACTCTGCCTTGGTAAATATGCAACGAGGCATGCGCAAACGTATTGCGATCATGAGGGCTTGCTCATCCACCGCCCTGCCTCTACTGGCGGCTACGGCTATCGCGATCCTCACGTTCTTGCCCATTTACTATTCACCGCATATCACGGGCGAATTACTTTCATCTTTAGTGATCGTGATCGGAGTATCCTTGATGTTCAGCTGGGTGTTCGCGCTTACGCAAACCCCATTCTTCATCCAAGAGTTTGTACGGCGCCCCAGACCGGACGAGTTAACAGGGGAATTATTCTCCGGAAAATACTATGATTATTTTCGGTCTTCCCTACGCCTTGTCATCAAATACCGATACGCTACAGTAGGTATCTTATCCGTTCTATTGGTTATCTCCGCATGGAGTTTCCAGTTTATCCCGAAAGTGTTCGTGCCCTCGCTCGATAAGCAGTATTTCACTTTAGATATGTGGCTACCGGAAGGTACAGCCATCGAGGAAACCGATCGATACGCTACCGATATGGCCGAATCCATCCAAGAATATTCGCAGACGGAAATGGTTTCCTCTTATATCGGACGGACACCGCCCCGTTATTATCTATCGAACGTTAGCTTCGGTCCCCAACCAAACTATGCCCAATTATTGGTAAAATGTAAGACATCCGGAGAGGCCCGGGAATTGCATGCCTTGCTACAAGACTCTATTCGCTTAAAATATCCGGAACCGCTCATCAAGGTGAACAAGTTTGAGTTAAGCCCGCTTACGGAAGCCTTGATAGAAGCCCGTTTCCTCGGGCCGGACCCGGCGGTATTGGACTCTTTGGCTGGAGTAGCTATCGACATTATGCGAAGGAACCCGAAAGTAGCCGATGCCCGGAATGAATGGGGTAATATGACCTATATGATACGCCCGGTATATGATCCGGTAAAAGCCGGTTCCTTAGGTATCACCAAGGCCAATTTGATGGAATCCGTCAAATCCATCGAGGAAGGTACGGTTATCGGGATTTACCGGGATGAGGAAAAGAAAGTCCCGGTCTTATTGAAATCGGAGACGAGCGGAATCAATGATCCCCATTCATTAGGCGATTTCTCGGTCTGGAATGGAGAGAAATCCGCTCCTTTGTCGCAAGTAACCCAACAAGTAACCTCTACATGGGAATATCCGCAGATCAAGACCTACAACCGGCAATTGTCTATGGCAGCGATGTGTGGCGTGAAAAACGGTTACACCATGTCTGAGGTACATGGTGAGATTCGGGAAGAGATCGAGAAAATGAACCTGCCCCAAGGATATAGCTTCTTCTGGGATTCACAATATAAAGACCAGACAGAGGGATTACAAGCCCTTGTCAAATTCTTTCCGTTGGCATTCTTGATGTTGGTTGTTATATTGGTCGCTTTATTCTCCAATTTCCGTCAACCGATAATCATCCTTTGCGTGCTCCCTCTCTCCTTAATCGGGGTAGCGATCGGTATGTTACTTACCGGGTTCGATTTCGGCTTTTTCCCGATCGCCGGATGGTTGGGACTCTTGGGTATGATTATCAAAAACGTAATCGTATTATTAGACGAGATTAACACGCAACGTCGTAACGGTATCTCTCCATACGACTCGATCATAGAGGCAACCATCTCAAGGACTCGCCCGGTCTTGATGGCGGCTACCACGACTATTCTAGGAATGGTGCCTTTACTTTTCGACGTAGCGTTCGGTGGAATGGCGGCGACTATTATCTTCGGACTCACCTTCGCCACCTTACTTACGTTATTCGTAACCCCGACGTTATACGCATTGTTTTACCGGATTCATTCACCTCACAAATAAACGATAAAAATGGACAAAGTATATATTATCAGCGGTCTCTTATCCTTCCTATCCTTCCCGTTAATCGCACAAAACAGCGATTATCAAGCGCAATATAGGGAAAAAGTCTTGGAATACAACCAAGACTTGAAAGCAGCGGGATACAACGAGGCCATGAAACAGGAAATGATCAAATCGGCCCGTGCGGATTTCAAACCGAAACTCTCGGCGGGAGGTAATTTCAATTATACCGGTAATCCGCTAGAATTATCGATTGATTTGCCATCTATGAGTTCCCCCCTTTATTTTCAAGGTAAAGATCTGAAATATGGGGCGACTCTCTCCCTATCACAACCGATTTATACCGGAGGCGGCATTCGTGCCAACTACCAAAAAGCACGGAAGGAAAAAGAGTTGGCATCCAATGAATCCAATCGTATAAAAAGCAATACCCTACACGACGCCGATATCTACTATTGGAACGCAGTAGCCCAACACGAGCTGGTTTTCGTGGCACAGGCATTTCGTACATCTATACAGCAACTGGTAGAGGTCGTACGCCACCGGGTAGAAGTCGAATATATCGATCGAAACGATCTTCTTATGGCAGAGGTAAAACTAAACGACGCAGATTTCCAGTTATTGCAAACTCGTGATAACGCCGAGATCGCACGTTTAGCCCTTAATTCTTTCGCTGGTGTAAACCCGAGCGATACCTTGCCGATCGATCATTCCGTAATCGCCCTCAAACAATTTATCCCTTTATCGGATGCGATAGATAACGCGATAACCAGCAGGCCGGAATACCGGATCGCCCAAAACAAGATCGAGTTACAGGAATCATCCCGGAAAATAGCAGATGCCCGTTTCTTACCCCAATTCCATATTGGAGTAGATGGAAGTTATTCCTCACCGGGCTATAACTTCAAATCCGACCTAGATCCGAACTATGCGATCTACGCCAAGCTCAGTATCCCGCTCTTCGAATGGGGAAAACGTAAGAGTACCCGCAACGCTTCCTCGTACGCCATCAATATGGCTCAACAGAATCTTAGCAAGACGCAAGATAAGATCCGGCTGGAAATACAAACCGCCCATTACAACTATAAGCAAGCTATCGATAAAGTCAAACTAACCGAGAGCTCATTATCAAAAGCATCCGAAAGTGAACAAATGGCCATGGAGCGTTATAAGGAGGGGAATGTTTCCATCGTCGAGGTTATCAACGCTCAACTATATCATCAGCAAGCTCAGGTTAATTATATACAATCCAAACTAAACGCACAGATGGCGAAGACGGATTTCGAACGGGCAATTTATTATCTTCGCGAAAAAGAATAGGTCATGAAAGAAATATCATACGGGAAATCGGCATGTATCCTTTTGTTTTCGGCATTAGGGGTCTTTTCCTATTTCTTGCTGTTATATCATACGGAGCTACAAGAGCGCATCCCCGATATAAAAATCTCATTGATCGCTTTATCCATCACGATAGCGGTATTCAACCTGTTCGGTTTCAGTTTACTGGTCAGCAGTAATTGGATGGCTACCAATTACCCATTGTATTATATCGATAAGAGCCGAATGTTATGGCATTATCTGCTGGTAGCGATCCTATTGCTACTTATGAATTGTACCCTGTTTATCTCGTTGAAATGGATCACAAGCATTGGCGATCCTTTCGTGATCCGGGCAAAAGGGGCCGGTTTGGTAATAGCCGTCTGGTTCGTGGAGATGATCATTTTCAGCCTTCTCTTGATTAATTATTCGATGCGTTATACATTGAATTTATATAAGGAGAAACAAAGATTGGAAGCAGAATCTATACAAGCTAAATATACCGCTCTCCAAAGCCAGCTAAATCCTCATTTCCTGTTTAATAGCTTGAATACATTGATAGCGGAGATAGAGTATGATCCATCTACGGCGGTCAAGTTTACGCAGCATCTATCCGAGGTATACCGTTACGTGCTCCGCCAGCAACAGTGCCAGATCGTCTCTTTAAAAGAGGAGCTTGATTTTCTGGATTCCTATATATTCCTCCATCAAGTCCGGCTGGGAGATTGTTTGTCGTTGGAACGCGATCTTCCCCACAACGTCATTGACCATCAATTGCCCCCACTGACACTGCAACTACTAGCCGAGAATGTCGTGAAACATAATTATATCGACGATTTTAACCCGATGACCATACGAGTATATACTGAAAAGAACGGTCGATATCTATGCGTCAGCAATACATTACGACCTAAAAAAGTCTCAAACGCATCCGGTAAAGGATTAAAGAATTTGTCGGAGCGTTATCAATTACTATGTAAGCAGGATATCCAAATCCGTAAAAATGATCACCAATTCACCGTATCAATCCCACTTATTTATGAATAATATTCAAGTAGCCATTATCGAAGATGAGAAACCGGCCGCCCGGTTACTGGAAGGTATGATAAAGAAATTACGCCCGCAATGGGATATCATCAAGATACCCGGAAGCATCGAATCATCCGCGGCTTGGTTCGCTTCCCATCCGCATCCGGATATCGTTTTTCTGGATATCCAGTTGTCGGATGGAAATTCTTTTTTATTTATAGAACAGGCTTGTCCTACAAGTCTCATTATCTTTACGACCGCTTACGATGAATATGCAGTCCGGGCCTTTACGGTAAACAGTATTGATTATCTACTCAAACCGATACGACAAGAGAGATTGGAAGAAGCCATCCAAAAATTCGAGCATGTCACGTCTAAGTACAACCAGAAGCTCTTAGAGCAAAATGATTTATTGGAAGTACTCCATTCCCTCACGTATCCCGGCAAGAAATACAGGACCCGTTTCCTTATTTCCGGCAACGAGAAACTGATCACTTTACAGGTGGAGGATATCGCCTACTTTTATTCATTAAACAAGATCACCTTCGCTGTCACACGCCAAAACAAGGAGTACATAATCGATTTCCCGCTGGATAAACTCATGGAACAATTAGATCCCGATAAATTTTTCCGGACGAACCGGCAGACGATCATAAATATCGAATCCATCGTGAAAATAGAGCCCTATTTTCAGAATAAGGTCATTGTCCACATAAAGCCGGAACATAAAGAGAAAATATTGGTCAGCAAAGAAAAATGGGCCTCTTTCAAGCTATGGTTGAATTATTAGACCTTTCGCCCATTGCTATAATACCGTTCTTTTCTATCGTCCCGATCCTTCTTATTCTTTTTAGGTTTGGGCTTATCCGGTTTCGCTGGTTTCCGATAGTCATGACGATGGTTGTCACGATCCCAATGTCTATCTGAGTCATGCCGGTCGTCTCTCCAATGATTGTCATGGTGAATGGTACTCCAGCGGTAATTCCAATAGTTATCCTCATATCGACGGCAGTCATGGGACGGGCGGCGATCCGGATATCTCGGATTCGCATACCATCCCCGATAATCATGGATACGTTGCGGATGCTCCCTTACAAAACGGACATATAGATTGAACTGGGCTGGAGTCAATATACGTTGGATCTTACGATCCCTTTCCATGCGCAAATCGTAAATACGACGAGCTGCCCGGTCCCAATACCGATAGTCACGGCGGGCCTCCTTCTCTATTTTCTGTCCGTACTTATGGATGATCTTATGGTATTCCGCTGCTTGGCGAGCGGGCAAATGCATCGCTTGCTCCATCCAAAGACAATTTTGACAATGCGGTTCATTCCACCCAAAACTGATCCAAAACTGGCTGTAAGCGGGTAAACTGCACAATATAGCCAACACACATAGTAAGCTGAATCGTTTCATGTCTTTTCAATTTTAAGTTAATAATAAAGCGAATCGTTTGTTCTTTTATCTAAGACTGCCCTACTTCAGAAAGGTTTAATCCTTGATACCCAACAAATCTTTCGCATTGGCAAGAGAAGCCTCTGTCAACGAGGCTCCGCTCAACATACGGGCCACCTCGTTCACACGTTCCTCCCCCTCTAATTGCTTGATACGGGTCAGCGTACGGTCTTTGGTATCCTTCTTATAAACAAAATAATGAGCTTGCCCCTTCGCCGCTATCTGAGGTAAGTGAGTGATAGCGAAAACTTGCATCTTTGTTCCGAGTTCTTGCATGATATCCCCCATTTTATCGGCGATATCACCCGATACCCCCGTATCTACCTCATCAAAGATAATAGTAGGTAAAGCGGTGAACCCGGCAATCATAGCCTTAATGCAGAGCATCAACCGGGAGATCTCACCTCCGGAAGCGGTTTGGGCTACCGGCTGCAATTCCGCGCTCTTATTGGCGGAGAACATAAATCGGATATCGTCCATTCCATCGCTCTCCGGCTCTTTGCGAGGAAGGATGTCCACACGGAAACGGGTATTCGGCATCCCCAACGGAATAATCATCTTGACCAATTGCGAGGCCATCGCCGTGGAAGCGACTTTACGCTGCTCGCTAAGCACGGAGGCCTGTTGAAGCAACTCTTTATACGAGGCATCCAATTGACTCTCTAACAAACCGATTTGCTCATCGAAAGAATCGATCGCACGCAATTGCTCTTGGTATTGATCCCGTATAGCGATCAATTCATCCACGGTGGAGACACGGTGTTTTTGCTGGAGCGTATAAAGGGTATTCAAGCGTTCATTCACCCATTCCAATCGTTCTGGGTTGAACTCTACATCTTCCTTTAAAACGTCTGTCTCGGAAGCCAGATCATTCAAGTCGATATAAGCCGAGCGGATTCGCTCGGAGATTTCCTTGGCTTTCGGGAAATATCTTTCTAAGGAATCCACGGTGGAAAGGGCTTCCTTGAGTATTTGGATGGCTCCTTGCTCCTCGCCGTCCAAGAGTTCGGTTACCTTATATAAAGAGCTTTTGATCTCCTCCGCATGCGAGAGAGTTTCTTGCTCTTGCTCCAACTCATCCTGCTCATCCGGTTGAAGGTTGGCTTCGTCCAGTTGTTCCAATTGAAAACGGATATAGTCTTCCTCCTGCTTGCTTTGAGCCGCTTTGTCCCTCAAATCTTTCAGTTCCCTTCGCAACGCCTGATAACGGGTAAATTCCTTCTTATAAAGAATGAGCAAGATCTCATTTTCGGCCATTACATCGATCACTTTCAGCTGGAAACGGTTATCGCCCAACAATAGGTTCTGATGCTGCGAATGGATATCGATCAAGCGGCTTCCCAACTCTTTTAAGATCGTAAGGGAAACCGGAGAATCATTGACGAAGGCACGGGATTTGCCGGAGGCATAAAGCTCCCGACGCAAGATACAGCTATCCGCGTCGTACTCAAGGTCGTTACTTAGGAAGAAAGGCTCCAACTGATATTTTGAGACATCAAATACGGCCTCGATCACACATTTATCCGAACCTTTCTTTATACTCTTGCCATCCGCACGTTGTCCCAGCACCAATGACAAGGCTCCTAATATAATAGATTTTCCCGCTCCGGTCTCACCCGTTATCACCGAGAAGCCTTTATCAAAGCGGATATCCAAATTGTCTATCAAGACAAAGTTCTGTATAAATAAGGATTTCAACATAACTATTTTACCTTACTGGTTTTTGAAGCTCTTCCAAGCGAGTGGATTGTGCCGGATAGATCTCGAACAGCATCTTATAGCCCTCTTGCCGCTCTTGTGTGGTCGCTTTCGAATAAATCGCAATAATCTCATCTAATTTAGCGTCGGCGAACATTTGTAGAAGCACAGAAGTAGGCCGGGCTTTCTTTACTTCCTGCAAGGCGGGAAGCGCACCGATGATCGTCGTACGTCCGCGATCCGGATTTGCCGCCATTTCATCGAGTCCTTTCCGGTGATACGTGTACCACATTTCCCGGAAAGCGTCGGATGCGTTATCTTGCAAAGCCGTCGCTACGGCATGGCGGTTCTGGTTGCTATCAAAAGCTTTCCAGCCCGTCCACGACATCTCGGACTGGGCCATGTTCACGATTTGTTGGGCCTGCTGTATATAGGTAGTTCCACCTTTCGGGGCGAAACTATCGAAATCAAGCCCCAAGATCACATAGACGTAAAACACGATAGTGGCCGTAAGATTGCTGGTCAGCGTATTTGAGTTATAGTCCAATGGCTCTCCCTCCGTATATTCAAAATCCAACTGTTGGTCCCTAAAATTCAGAAGAGTAGTTGTATAACTGGAATTATAGACCGGACGGCGGGCTTGTATCTGGATCTCGCTCTTGAAGTTCGTCTCATCCAATTCATTCACGATAATCGTCATCGTACAATCGATCTTCTCATTGACAGCAAACGTGGCATCCGTCCATTTCCGGTTATTCACGAACTCAGTCAAGGAGTTCTGCAAGGTCGTGAAGATTTGCTTATTAGCGGTCGCGATCTTGTCTCCGTTTACCGTGATACGGGCGTTCAACTCTTGCGCCTTCCCACAAAAAGGAGCGGCGCAAAGCATGAATAGATAAAACAGTCTTCTTACTTTTCTCATTTCAATAATGTTACCAACTTATTTACGATATCAGAGGCTACCTCCCGCTTCGTTTTGAGCGGATAGCTCGTTACTCCTCCGGCATTGTCGATAATCGTGATCTTATTGGTATCGCAACGGAAACCGGCACCTTGGTCTCGTAAAGAATTCAAGACGATGAAATCGAGATTCTTCCGCTTCAGTTTACCTTCGGCATGAGTGGCCTCGTCATTCGTCTCCAGGGCGAACCCCACCATGACCTGTCCTTCCCGCTTGATCGCACCCAAAGAGGCGGCGATATCCGGGTTCGGAACCAAATGAAGCGTCATCTCTCCCTCTGTTTCCCGTTTGATCTTCTGCTCGGAAGCATTCTCCGGACGGTAATCGGCGACAGCGGCACATAATATGGCAGCATCGCTACTCGGGAATGCGGTCATCGCCGCTTGGTACATTTCCCCGGCAGACTCAACATCGATTCGTTTAATAGCCGGATGATGTGTTTTTAAAGAGACTGGACCAGCGACCAAAGTCACCTCCGCCCCTCTCTCCGCACAAGCTTCCGCTAAAGCGAACCCCATCTTACCGGAAGAGTAATTACCTATAAAACGTACGGGATCTATCTTTTCATATGTCGGACCTGCTGTTATTAAGATCTTTTTTTTTTCAAGATCTTTTTGAGCGAAAAAGAAGTCTTCCAAAACCTCGATAATCTTATCGGGTTCTTCCATCCGGCCTTTACCAACCAAATGGCTCGCCAATTCCCCCTCGGCAGGTTCGATAATCCGGTTACCGAATGAACGCAAGCGCTCCAGATTCTGTTGGGTACTCGGATGAGCGAACATATCCAAATCCATGGCCGGAGCCACGAATACAGGGGATTTGCAAGAAAGATAAGTAGTTATCAGCATATTATCGGCGATTCCGTTCGCCATCTTACCGATCGTGGAAGCGGTAGCCGGAGCAATCAACATGGCATCCGCCCAAAGCCCCAGATCCACATGGCTATTCCATGTACCATCCCTATTGGAAAAAAACTCGCTGATTACAGGGTGGCTACTCAACGTCGATAACGTAAGCGGAGTGATAAACTCTTTTCCCGCCGGCGTGATAACCACTTGTACCTCGGCTCCTTTTTTCACCAATCCCCGGATGATATAAGCGGCTTTGTATGCGGCTATACTCCCCGTAATCCCTAATATAATATGTTTATCTTTCAATGTCATATATCGAATCAATTTATCTTTGCCAGTAGAGACGTAGCACGTTGCGTCTCTACAACCTCAACAAAAGAATCTCTTTGGCTACTTTTGAGTTTATATTGCCATATTCGCCAAGTTTCCATCCCATTCGATCGATAGGTTCCACCAAAGCATCCAAGTCGGACTCCTTGATCCCATAGTCGGAAAGACGGGTCTTTAATCCCATGAAATGGAAAAAATCTTCCGTAGCCTCTATTGACTTTTGCGCCTTTTCATCGGCAGATCCTTCGGTAATACCAAATACGACCTCTCCCATCCGGATCAGTTTCGCCGTTTTCTCCTTACGCATATAGGTCATGACACCCGGCAAGATAACCGCCAAAGTCTGGGCATGATCCAAGCCAAACTGCGCCGTCAATGCATATCCCATACGGTGTGAGGACCAGTCTTGGGGTACTCCTTGGCCAATCCAACAGTTCAAGGCATTCGTAGCCGCCCACATCAAATTAGCACGAATATCATAATCATTCGGGTTTTGCAAGACCTTGCGGCCTTCTTCCACGATTGTCTTCATCAATCCCTCGGCAAAATAATCTTGAACCTTAGCGTTCACCGGATAAGTCAGGTATTGCTCGACCACATGGATAAACGAATCAACGACACCGTTAGCCACCTGTCGCTCTGGTAAAGAATAAGTTACCTGCGGATCTAAGATAGCGAACTTAGGGAACACCAACGGAGACATGAAATTCAATTTCTCATGAACAGATTCCCGGGAAATTACCGCCCGTTCATTCATTTCCGAACCGGTAGCGGCCAAAGTCAGCACTACTCCTAAAGGAAGCGCTTTCTTTATCACGCCACCTTTCGATAAGATATCCCAAGGATCTCCCTCGAAAAACGTAGCCGAAGCGATAAATTTCGTAGCGTCGATCACTGATCCGCCGCCTACTGCCAGCAAGAAATCGATATTCTCCCCCTTCACCAACTCAACAGCCTTCATACAAGTCTCATAACGGGGATTCGCCTCGATACCACCAAACTCATAGGTATGGAAGTCTTTCAAAGCTGCCGTCACCTGCTCATAAATGCCATTTTTCTTAATGCTACCGCCACCGTATACCACCAGAACCTTACTTCCTTCTGGAATTAACGCAGACAAACGGGCAATACTTCCTTTGCCGAACACAACCTTTACAGGATTGCAAAACTCAAAATTATTCATCGCCTTATTTTGAATTAAAGTCTCTCAAACGGATCTCTGTCAACATTTTCTTCGTATTCAACGGGAAATCGCCATTCATGATCCAAGAATAATAACCCGGATCCGACTTCAAGATCTCCGTTACCAAACGGCCTTTATACTTACCGAAGTTAATAACCTCCTCGCCTTTATCGTTGTAAACCATACGTCCGGCGAAATCCACATTATTCGAGTAGCAGGAATATTGGGAAAGGAAAGCTACGTCATTCTTCAAATCCGGATAGCGATCCAGCTGCGCTTTCAACACCTCATACGTAGCCAATGTATCAGCCTCAGCCGTATGAGCGTTCTCCAAGCTTTTATTGCAATAGAATTTATAAGCGGCAGATAACGTACGTTGCTCCATCTTATGGAAAATCGTCTGTACATCGATAAATTTGCGCCGGTTCAAATCGATATCCACACCCGCACGCAGAAACTCCTCGGCAAGCATGGGTATATCAAAACGGTTGGAATTATATCCGGCCAAATCACAACCCTCGATCTGGGTTGCCAAAGATTTAGCGATCTCCTTAAAGGTCGGACAATCTTTTACATCTTCATCGGTTATGCCATGAATAGCGGTAGATTCGGGGGGAATAGGCATACCGGGATTTATCCGGCGTGTCTTCGTTTCTTCTTTCCCATTTGGGAAGACCTTCACGTAGGAAATCTCTACGATACGGTCCTTTACGATATTTATACCCGTGGTCTCTAAATCAAAAAAGACCAGCGGGTTCCTTAAGTTTAACTGCATTATTTATTTATTAGTCATTCAACATCATCGGCATCAGCAACATGAGCAAGTCCTCGTCCTCATCATTCTCAGAAGGAACGATCAAGCCGGCACGTGAAGGGTCCGCTAATTCTAATACAACCTCTTCCGAGCTGATATTTCCAAGGATCTCGATCAGATATGTAGCCTTAAAACCGATGCTTAACTCCGTCCCGTCAAACTGACAAACAATACGCTCTTCCGCAGAAGTGGAGAAATCGATATCTTGGGCGGAAACCGTAATCAAGCTATCCTTCAAGTGCAACTTCACCAAGCTGCTCGCCGGATTAGAAAAGACAGAAACACGCTTTAAAGCATTCAAGAAAGAGATACGATCGATCGTTACCTTAAACGGGTTTTCTTGAGGAATCACACTATTATAGTTCGGGTAACGCCCCTCGATCAAACGACAAACCATCTCGAAGTTCGTGCAAGTAATATACGCATTGTTATCATCAAACTTAATCAATACTTGCTCCGACTCCTTCGCCAACAAATTCTTCAATAAATTAGCCGGCTTCTTCGGCAAAATGAAAGAAGCCCGTTCCGGGGATTTCACCGCCAAGTTACGCAAGCGAACCAATTTATGTCCGTCTGATGCCACGAACGTCAAATCATCCGTATGGATATCGAAATAGACACCATTCATTACAGGGCGAAGCTCATCATCGGCCGTGGCGAACAAGGAACGACTGATGCCGTTTAACAGCATCTGGGCATCCATCGAGATAGAGATAGCGTTATCATTCAACGGCTTCTGCTGCGGATATGTGTCCCCTTTCTGACCGATAAAATTATACTTACCATTCTGGAAATGAATGAAAATCTCCAAATTCTCATCATTGATATCAAAAGTAAGCGGTTGTTCGGGAAGCTCTTTCAGCGGATCGAGCAGTATCTTGGCGGAAACCGCAAAGAGTCCGGCACCTTGGGCATTCATGACGTCTACGGAAGTCACCAACCGGGTCTCGGCATCGGAAGCTGTCACCGTAAGCGTATTTCCTTCTAGGTTAAAAAGGAAGCTGTCCAGAATCGGTAAAGAGTTCTTGGAAGCGATAACCTTGCTTATAGACTGTAAACGTGATAATAGCGCAGTGCTGGATACATCGAATCTCATAGCTTTAATATTTTATCTTGTTATATTATTATTTCACACAAACTACCATTTGGATGGGAAGAGACACGGCATACCCCATCTCTACAAATTAACCCAACAAAATTAAGAAAATATTTTATTTGTAACCAACTATACTTTCAAAAGTTTAGGGTACAAAAAAAGCTTCCCTCCGCTTTATCGGAGAGAAGCCTCTTATATTCTTTATTATTCGCTACTTAATTATTTAGCGAAATAATCTTTTACTGCTTCGTTAGGGATCATTTCTTCTTGGAAGATGTATGCACCTGTTTTCGGAGACTTAACCATTTTAATCACTTTGGAATAAGTACGACCGTCACCTTTCTTAAATGTTGCAACTGCTTTTTTTGCCATCGTTTAAAATCTCCTATTACTTAATTTCTTTGTGTAACGTCATCTTCTTCAAAACCGGATTGTATTTCATCAATTCCAATCTCTGAGTAGTATTCTTTCTATTCTTCGTAGTGATATAGCGAGACATACCCGGCATTCCACTTTCCTTGTGCTCTGTACACTCAAGGATTACCTGTACTCTATTTCCTTTTGCTTTTTTTGCCATTTTCTATATCCTCCACAAATTATGCGTTCAAATAACCTTTTTCAGCCGCCATCTTGATAGCCGCATCCAAACCTAACTTATTGATTGTACGTAAGCCAGCCGCAGATATATTCAAGCTAACCCAGCAATCCTGCTCTACCCAGTAGAACTTCTTCGTAAACAGGTTGACATTGAACTTACGCTTCGTTCTTCTCTTTGAGTGAGAAACGTTGTTTCCAACCATTGCTCTCTTTCCAGTAATTTGACAAATTTTAGACATTTCTAATCTGTTCTTTTAAATTATACGAAATTTAAGTCAACTCCTGCTATGTGTCTTCCCTTTCTGAACTAGCATCATGAACAAAAACGAAGATTCTAATAGAGTCTTATCTTTACAGGGTGCAAAGGTAAGAATTATTTTGATTTATCCGCAAGAATTCTCAAATATTTTTTCCTCAACAAATCATGTCTTAAATTAGTTATAGGTATATAACAACATAACATGATATTCATTATGGCAAGAAGTTTTAAAGAAGCGATCCAGCATCGCCGGACACATTATGGAATAGGTAACAACTCTCCCATTTCCGACAACGAGATTCATGAGATTATTAAGACAGCGGTCACTCACGTTCCCTCCGCATTCAATTCGCAGTCTACGAGAATCGTACTGCTACTGGGTGAAAGCCACAAGAAGCTTTGGGAAATCGTAAAAGACACGCTTCGTAAAATCGTCCCCGCCGAAGCCTATAAGGCTACCGAGGTAAAGATAGATAATTCTTTCGAGGCTGGCTATGGCACGGTCCTCTTTTTCGAGGATACAGCGGTAGTAGAAGGCTTACAGAAGCAATTTCCTTCTTATAAAGAGAATTTCCCGGTATGGTCCCAACAGACATCGGCTATGCATCAATTCGCGGTATGGACTATGCTGGAAGACGCCGGCTTCGGCGCTTCTTTGCAACATTACAACCCGTTGATCGACGAGGCGGTCGCTAAACAATGGCATATCAATCCGAACTGGAAACTGATCGCCGAGATGCCGTTCGGAACCTCTACCCAGGAACCGGGAGAAAAACAATTCGCCCCATTAGAGGAACGAATTTTAGTATTCAAATAATTATAATAATGTATATGGAATATGACATAGCAATCATAGGCGGTGGACCTGCGGGTTACACCGCCGCCGAAAGGGCTTCGGAGAATGGATTAAAAACGATCCTTTTCGAGAAGAACGCTATCGGTGGCGTCTGCCTAAACGAGGGATGTATCCCGACAAAAACTCTTTTATACTCCGCCAAGATACTAGACAGTATCAAAAGTGCCTCCAAATATGGTATAGTGGCGATGAAAGACCCAAGTTTCGACTTGGCAAAGATTATCGACCGGAAGAACAAGACCGTCCGTAAACTTACGCTCGGGGTAAAAGCCCGGCTTACGGGTAACGGCGTCTCCATCGTAGAAGGAGAGGCACGAATCACCGGAGAGGAGTTTGGAAATATACGGATTCACTGCGATGGAAAAGAGTATTTAGTGAAGAATGTGTTAGTATGCACAGGCTCTGAAACCGTGATCCCTCCTATCAAAGGGTTATCAGAGGTCAAGTATTGGACTTCCCGGGAAGCCCTTGATCTCAACGATTTGCCAAAATCGTTAGCGATTATCGGTGGTGGCGTGATCGGAATGGAGTTCGCCTCATTCTTTAACAGTATGGGCGTAAAGGTGAAGGTAATCGAGATGCTACCCGAGATATTAGGGAATATGGATAAAGAAACCTCAGCGATGCTTCGATCCGAGTATAAGAAAAAAGGCGTAGAGTTTTTCTTGAATACCAAAGTTACAGAGGTATCCGCAGAGAAAGTCTTTGTTGAGAAAAACGGCAAGGCAGACACGATTGAAGCCGATAAAATATTGGTGAGCGTGGGCCGCCGTCCGATTACAAAGAGTCTGGGACTAGAAAATCTAGCGATCGAAATACAAGGGGCCGGTGTAAAGGTAAACGAACATATGCTGACTTCCCATCCACATGTATATGCGGCTGGAGATATTACCGGTTTTTCCCTGCTGGCACATACGGCTTACCGGGAAGCGGAAGTTGCCATACACCATATCCTAGGCATACCGGACGAGATGAGCTATAAAGCCATTCCGGCGGTAGTTTATACGAATCCGGAATTGGCGAGCGTGGGTAAGACAGAAGAGGAATTGGTAGCGAATGGGGAAAGTTTCCGTGTTCAAAAGATCCCGATGACCTATTCCGGACGTTTCGTCGCAGAGAACGAGAATGGTAATGGTTTATGTAAACTGATCACGGACGACGAGGATCGTATCATCGGTTGCCATCTACTAGGGAATCCGGCATCCGAGATTATCGTCACCGCCGGAATCGCTGTCGAGAATGGTTATACAGTCGATGAATTTAAGAAAAATATTTTCCCGCATCCGACAGTCAGTGAGATCCTCCACGAAAGTTTATATATCTAATAAAACGCCTAACTAAAACAGTTTCCTGATGCTTTGCATTCACAATACACAAACGGATCCATACTTCAATTTGGCCGCCGAAGAGTATCTGCTCAAGAATTTCAAAGAGAATATTTTCATGCTTTGGCAGAATGAACCATCAATCGTGATCGGTAAGCATCAGGATGTATGGGCCGAGGTAAATCTCAAATTCGTACAAGACCAACAAATCAAGATAGCACGCAGGTTTTCCGGTGGTGGTGCCGTTTACCATGATCCGGGAAACCTGAATCTTACATTTATAGAGACCGGCCAGATTATGCAGACCGACAAATATACCATCCAGATCATGAATTTTCTCAAGACATTGGGAGTACATGTCGAGATGGATGAACGGAAAGGACTAACTATCGGAGGATTTAAAATATCGGGTAGCGCACAGAGTATCCATAAGAATCGGTATATGCACCATGCTACCTTATTGTTTTCCACCGATCTGGATAGGCTCGTCACCTCCTTGAAAAGTACATCCCGTCAAGCACCAGAGAAAACAGGAGGTAAACGATCGACATTCGTTAAATCTGTACGGAGTCCGGTCACGAATATCAGCGCCCATCTTCCGGCTTCTATCTCCATCCAGCATTTTAAGAAAGCGCTTCTTTACTATTTCACGATCAACAATCCCGGCATTCAAGATTATTATTTCACGCAAGCAGACTTGGAAGCCATCTATCGGCTTAAAGAGCAGAAATATGCTACAGCCAGCTGGAACTTTAACACTTATACACTATAATACAGAAACTTACCTTCTTGATCTTTGTTCTTATTATATACCGTTTGTAGAGACGGGGCACGCCCCGTCTCCCACTATATAACAGTAATTAAAAAATCAAAATATGGCTACATTTGAGATAAAGATGCCTAAGTTGGGCGAAAGTATTACAGAAGGAACCATCATCTCATGGTCGGTAAAGGTAGGTGATACCGTAGAGGAAGATGATGTCCTTTTCGAAGTAAGCACAGCGAAAGTAAGCGCTGAGATTCCATCCCCCGTTGAGGGAAAAGTAAAACAACTTCTTTTTAATGAGGGAGACACCGTAGCGGTCGGTACAGTCGTAGCGATCCTTGAGATCGAAGGTGAAGGAGAGGATAACGGAGTTCAGCCGGAAACCTCGGAGGCTACTCAACCGAAAGAACAAGTCCCCGCTCCCGTCCCAGAGGAATTATCAAAGAATTCCCAAGAGGAAGATCGTTGGTATTCTCCCGTCGTATTGCAATTAGCGAAAGCTGCCGGTGTGTCGCAAGATGAACTGGATCATATTCCGGGTACCGGATATCTGGGACGTCTCAGTAAGAAAGATATTCAAACGTATATCGATCACAAAAATAAAGGTACGGAAATGCCGAAGCCGAAACAGGCTCCTGTTTCTTCCATGCAGCAAACGGCTACGAGCACGCCAACAATTACGGTAGCGCCGCCGACCGCTCCTTCCATGCCTATGACAGCGGCCACTCCATCCGCTCCACTCGCTCAAGGAGACGAGGTGAGAGAAATGGATCGTGTACGTAAGATCATTGCGGACCATATGGTATTATCGAAAAAAGTATCTCCGCATGTGACGTCGGTTATCGAGGTAGACGTGACCCGACTGGTTAACTGGCGTAAAAAAGTGAAGGATCAATTCTTCAAGCAAGAAGGCATCAACCTAACTTATATGCCGGCTATTACCGAAGCGACCGCCAAAGCGTTGAAAGCCTATCCATTAGTAAATTCATCCGTGGACGGTTACAATATCATCCTAAAGAAGCCTATTAATATAGGTATAGCGGTTTCCTTAAACGACGGAAATTTAATTGTCCCGGTTATACACGATGCCGATAAGCTGAACCTAAGTGGCCTCGCCTCACAAATAGATACCTTGGCGGCTAAAGCCCGTGAGAATAAGCTCGCCCCGGATAGCATCCAAGGCGGAACGTTCACGATTACGAATTTCGGAACCTTCAAGAGTCTGTTCGGCACCCCGATCATCAATCAGCCTCAAGTAGCGATCCTAGCCGTCGGTTATATCGAGAAGAAGCCTGCGGTAGTAGAGACGCCCGAGGGAGATACGATCGCTATCCGTCACAAGATGTACCTCTCACTCTCCTACGATCATCGTATCGTGGACGGAGCTTTGGCGGGAGCCTTTTTACGTTCCATCGCCGACGAACTAGAGAATTGGAACGCTTAATACATTATATATAATAGAACAACATGAAAAAGTATGATATAAAAACAACAGATAAGGAGACTCTCAGGAAATGGTTTTACCTTATGACGCTCGGAAGGGCGATCGATGAGAAGGCTCCCTCCTATTTATTGCAATCTCTCGGCTGGTCTTATCATGCCCCGTATGCCGGGCACGACGGGATACAACTCGCCATGGGACAAGTATTCGATAAGGATACGGACTTTCTCTTCCCCTATTACCGGGATATGTTGACGGTTCTCTCGGCGGGAATGACCGCCGAGGAGATCATCCTGAATGGTATCTCCAAGGCGACCGACCTGACCAGTGGCGGCCGCCACATGTCTAACCACTTCTCTAAGATGGAATGGCATATCGAGAACGTTTCTTCCGCTACGGCGACTCACGATCTCCATGCCGCCGGCGTGGCACGGGCGATGGTTTACTATGGACAGAAAGGCGCAGCGATTACCTCGCACGGTGAATCGGCCGCTTCCGAAGGCTATGTGTATGAGGCAATCAATGGCGCCAGCAATGAGCGACTGCCGGTTATCTTTGTCTTCCAAGACAATGGATATGGTATCTCTGTCCCCAAAAAGGACCAGACGGCCAATCGTAAAGTTGCCGATAACTTCTCTGGCTTCAAGAATTTACGTATTATCCATTGCAATGGAAAAGACGTGTTCGATTCCATGAATGCCATGACCGAGGCCAAAGAGTACGCGATCGCCAACCGGACTCCCGTGATCGTTCAGGCCAATTGCGTACGGATAGGCTCCCACTCAAACTCCGATAAACATACCTTGTATCGTGATGAGAACGAGCTTACCTATGTAAAATCCGCCGATCCTTTATACAAATTCCATCGCATGCTGATTCGTTACGGACGTTTCACCGAGGAAGAATTGAAAGAGATCGCGGATCTAGCGGCTAAAGACCTGAAAGCCGCCAATCGGAAAGCGATGGCCGCCCCCGATCCCGATCCGTCTACCGTCAAGGATTACGTCCTCCCGGAACCTTATCAACCTCAGAAATACAAAGAAGGTGTTCAAAACGAGGAAGGAGAGAAAGAAACGCTAGTTACGGCGATCAACAAGACGTTGAAAGCGGAGTTCCGGCACAACCCGGATACGTTTATCTGGGGACAGGATGTAGCCAATAAAGAAAAGGGTGGCGTATTCAACATCACCAAAGGCATGCAGCAAGAATTCGGTATCGAGCGAGTCTTCAACGCCCCTATCGCCGAGGATTATATCGTAGGGACAGCGAACGGTATGTGCCGCTTTGACCCGAAGATCCATGTAGTGATCGAGGGTGCGGAATTCGCCGATTACTTCTGGCCGGCCGTCGAGCAATACGTGGAATGTACGCATGAGTATTGGCGCAGCAACGGGCAATTTACCCCAAACATCACTTTGCGCCTAGCCTCCGGAGGCTATATCGGAGGAGGGCTTTATCATTCCCAGACCATTGAGGGCGCATTGACCTCATTACCCGGTGCCCGGATTGTTTATCCCTCTTTCGCGGATGATGCCGCCGGACTGTTGCGGACGAGTATGCGTTCTAAAGGCTTTACGCTCTATCTGGAACCGAAAGCGCTCTACAACGCGGTAGAAGCCTCCACCTTTGTCCCCGAGGATTTCGAGGTTCCGTTTGGGAAAGCCCGTATCCGCCGTCCGGGAAAAGATCTGACGATCATCACTTATGGCAATACGACCCATCTTTGCCTCAACGTAGCCGAGCTTCTTTACAAAGAAAAAGGCTGGGAACTGGAGGTTATCGATCTTCGTACCTTGATACCATTGGATAAAGAGGCGATCTTCAACTCGGTGAAGAAAACCAGTAAAGTATTGATCGTACATGAGGACAAGGTCTTCTCTGGCTTCGGAGCGGAAATTGCCGGTATCATCGGCTCGGAACTATTCCAGTACTTGGATGCTCCGATCCAACGGGTAGGTTCCCTATTCACTCCGGTTGGTTTCCATCCGGTCTTGGAACGGGCCATCCTCCCCAACGAGGAGACCATCTATCATGCGGCAAAAGAACTGCTGCTTTATTAGATCCACATTCGTTAAATCTTTAAAAGCATCACAATGAAAACAGGATTATTTTACGGAACGGGCACAGAGAAAACAACCTTTGTCGCCAATAAAATAAGAAAAGCTTTCGGGGAGGATCAGATCGATATCATCCCTATTGAAAGCGCATGGAAAAGAGATTTCGAGGCTTACGACCATATAATCGCAGGAACCTCTACTTGGTTCGATGGCGAGCTTCCCACCTATTGGGACGAGATCATCCCGGAACTGGTCACTTTAGACCTTAAAAATAAGAAGGTCGCTATTTTCGGTCTTGGAGATCAAACGAATTATCCGGATAATTTCGCCGATGGAGTCGGCATATTGGCGGACGCTTTCACCTCCTGTGGAGCGACTTTAGTAGGCGAGACCTCTTCGGATGATTATTTCTTTAATGCCTCCAAAGCCTTGAAAAATGGCAAACTACTTGGCTTAGTCCTCGATTTGGAAAACCAACCGGATCAAACCGACAAACGAATCGAGCGATGGGTGAAGCAATTGAAGGAGGCGTTCGGATAAAGAAGAATGCATCTTAAACTCGTAAACGAGAACTAAACAGAAAGCGTAACGAATCACTCCACGGGTTTGTTACGCTTTCAGTCTATACGCCTGTCTTTCATACACATACTGTGCCAGCATCTGCCATCGCCTTGGCACAGCTGTGCCACACTGATGGCATACCCGTGCCATAGTGATGGCAAGCCCGTGCCACGCCGATGGCAAAGCTGTGCCACCTAGATGGCAAACATACTTTATTAGCGAGACGCTAATTAGTTAAACATTTGACTAATCCAAGAAAAAACGCTATCTTCGCGCCCAGCAAGTTTAAAAGAATTATAAGTAATGGTAGAAGGTAAAGAATTCCGGGAACTTATGTTACAAGTTGTCCGCACACGCATGGCATTTCGTCGGTCTATGCAACGAACGCTGAAAAAGAACAACGCCGGTATAACATTTGAGATGCTTCAAATCTTGAGTTGCCTATGGCACGAACAAGGTATCACCCAACAGGTCTTGGCAGAGAGAACGGCAAAGGATAAGGCTTGTCTGACAAACCTAATGAACAATTTAGAGAAGAAAGGCTACGTCCATCGGAAAGAAGATCCCGAGGACCGGAGGAACAAACTGGTTTTCCTAACCCCGGAAGGAGAAGAATTCAAAAAGCAAATTCGCCCGATCCTTGATCAGGTTTATGTACATGCGGAGCATATTATCGGAATAGAGAACGTAGAAACCATGTTATCCGAATTAAAAGCAGTACATAATGTCCTTGAGAATATATAAAAAGCACGTATTGAGCCTCTTTTGTATGACGGTCGCTACATTTCCGGCAATCGCCCAAACCGATTCGCTCTTTTTGACCATCGACCAGCTTTTCGAGAGAGGCGTACGGCATAGTCTGCAGATCCAAGCAGACGTCTTAAAAGAATCGATAGCGCAAGAGAGAACCCATACGGCACGTTCCGCACAATTGCCAGACCTGCAAATCGGCTTGAAAGGTGGATATGTAGGGCAACCGATCCTCTTTGAGCAAGGACTCGCCCATCCGACTCGCCCAGAAGCGCCCGATTGGTCCCAGAACTATGCCATCGACCTTACCCAACCGATATACCAAGGCGGTAAAATCCGGTATTCCATCCGGAAAGCGGATCTGGAGAAAGAAGTCGCCTCTTTACAAACGCTCACAGACCAGAGTGAGATCAAGCTCGGTCTATTAAATCAATACATCGGTCTTTTCAGCCTGTTTAAACAACGTGAGGTGCTTTCCCGTAATATCGAGGAATCGGAACGCCGCCTGCAAGATATCCGGCGTATGAAAAAAGAGGGACTGATAACCAATAACGACGTATTAAGAAGCGAGATGCAATTAACCAACGACCGCCTATCCTTGCAAGAAACGGATAATAGCCTCATACTGGTATCACAGCAATTGGATATCCTGATCGGTCTCGATGAGAATCTATTGCTCAAACCAGATACCACGTTACTGGACCAAACCGTATCTTTAGAAACTTACGAAGATTATGTAGCCCAAGCCTATTCCAATGATCCGGCGATACGTCTACTCCGGAAACAAACAGAGTTAGCCCAAAATGATATACGTTTGACTAAAGCCTCCTCGCTACCCAGCCTATCGCTATATGCCTCGAACACATTGGCACGTCCGGTCTCCCGAACATTAGCGGATATGTATAACAACAACTGGAACATAGGGCTGTCGCTCTCCTACCCTTTATCCTCTTTATATAAAAACAACCATAAGATAAAGGAAAGCAAATGGATGGTCTCGTTACATAAAAACGAGGAGGAACAGAAAAAGCAGAAAATCCGTATGGAAGTACGCACCGCGTTCTTACGTCATAAGGAGGCCCTACAAGAAGTGGAAGCCTTGAAGTTATCCGTACGGCAAGCTCAAGAGAACTACAGGATCATGCAAAACCGGTATTTAAACCAATTGGCGATCCTAACCGACTTACTCGACGCGAACTCGGTTCTCCTCAACGCGGAGCTACAGCTCACGAATGCCCGTACCCACGTGATTTACACTTACTATCAACTACAGAAGGCTTGCGGCCGTCTCTAAAAAGAAACAACGACTATGGCAAACGAATTAAAAGAGAAACATCAAAGACTAAAGAAAGTAAGGACACGGAATATAGTATTAAACTCCATATGTATCCTTTTAGCCGGTTCCGGCATTTGGTGGACAGCCAATTATTTCTGGCGTTACATCAATTATGAGGTGACAAACGATGCCTTTGTGGACCAATATATCGCCCCACTAAATATACGTGCCTCCGGCTACATAAAAGAGGTCCGTTTCAAGGAACACCAGTACGTTCACCAAGGGGACACACTTCTCATACTGGACGATCGGGAATATCGGATCAAGGTAAAAGAGGCAGAGGCCGCGTTGATCGATGCCCAAGGATCACAAGACGTACTTCGTTCCGGTATCGAGACCTCCCATACGAACATCGCCGTACAAGACGCCAACATCGCCGAAGCTAAAGCCAAGCTTTGGCAACTGGAACAGGATTATCACCGATTTGGGCGGCTGCTGAAAGAAGAATCGGTCCCCGAGCAACAATACGAGCAATCCAAAGCCGCTTTCGAGGCGGCGCAAGCCCGATATCAGGCGTTGGTGGAACAAAAGAAAGCCGCTTTCTCCCAATTCACCGAAACCAGCAAGAAGACAACAGGAGCCGAGGCGGCGATCTTACGAAAAGAAGCGGATCTGGATTTAGCTAGGTTAAACCTTTCCTATACCGTTATAACCGCCCCTTACGACGGTCATGTAGGCAGACGGACCTTAGAGCCCGGACAATACGTGCAAGCCGGACAAACGATATCCTACCTCGTACGAGATAAAGACAAATGGATCACGGCCAATTACAAGGAGACCCAGATCCCCCACATCTATATCGGGCAAAAAGTACGTATCAAGGTAGACGCATTGCCGGGAAAGATATTCAACGGGGAGGTAACCGCAATCTCCGACGCCACAGGCTCCAAATACTCATTGGTCCCGACCGACAATTCCGCCGGAAACTTCGTCAAGGTACAACAACGTATCCCGGTACGGATAGATTTGGAAAATCTATCGCAAGAAGATACGCAATATTTAAGAGCAGGCATGATGGTTGAAACAGAAGCCTTACGCAAATGATCACGATGAAAGAGCTTGGAGCACCGATCCGCCAATGGGTGCCGGACTGGTTAGGATTGATTTGCATCTTCATCGTTATCCTTCCGGTTACGATGCTAAACGGTTCGTACACCGGCAGTATGCTGGAGGTATCAAACACGCTAGGCACGAACACCGAGGATATAACCATGGGATATTACGCGGCAGCGGCGGGAATGGCGGTATCCTATCCGATTATTCCGAAGATATTAGAAGCCTTCTCCATCAAATTCTTATTGTTGGCGGATTTAGTCGCCCAGTTCTTCCTAAGCTGGATCTGCGCCCGCTCCCAGAACGCCGACATATTGATCGTCTGTAGTTTCGCGATCGGTTTCCTAAAAGGGTTTCTCATGCTGTGGTTTATCCGGTACGCACAAAAGATATTCAGCCCTAAAAATATACGTAGCCAATTCTATTCCTACTTCTATCCTTTTGTTTTCGGAGGGGGACAAGCATCCATGCTTGTTACCGCACAGTTAGCCTACCATTACGACTGGAAATATATGTATTACTTCATGATGCTAATGATTTTATTGGCCATAGTAATGGTAATCATCTGCTTCCGCCATAACCGGCCGATCAAGTCCATCCCCTTGGCCGATCTACACATCCGGGAAATGTTTATCATATCCACCGGATTGTTAATGCTTATGTATGTCATTAATTACGGGAAAGTACTCGACTGGATGGCATCCCCCAAGATTTGCCTTTATATCATGATCGCCCCGATATTGATCGCTTTATTTATTTGGTATCAATATCATTCGGAACGTCCGTACGTGAATCTGGCGCCTTTATACCAGCCGAAAGCCATTATCGGTTATTTCTATATGATGCTTGTCATGTTTTTCAGTACTTCGACTACCTTGTTGACCAGCTACCTGACCAGTATCTTAAAGGTAGACAGCACCCATACCTATTCCCTTTATACTTATTTGCTTCCGGGATATGTCTTGGGGGCGTTCATCTGTTTTTGGTGGTTCCGGTGGCAACGTTGGCGGTTTCGTTTCTTGATAGCGGGAGGAATGAGTTGTTTCGTCCTGTTCTTCGGGAGCCTTTATTTCGGGATCTCACCGGATAGCAGATACGAGATGCTCTACTTTCCTATATTCCTCAGGGGATTGGGCATGATGATTCTAATCATAGCTTTCGCCTTATTTGCCGTGGAAGATTTAAATCCTAAATATTTATTGTCAAACGCTTTCTTTCTCATCATTTTCCGTTCGGTACTATCCCCTATCATGGCGACTTCTTTTTACAGTAATATACTATATCGCTTGGAACAAAAATATATGTATTCCTTATCAGAAACCGTTACGCTGGCCGATCCTCTAGCCGCCTCACGCTATAATCAGGCGCTTGGCAACGCCTTGACCCAAGGGCATCCCTACGACGAGGCAGCGCAAATGGCTACCAATACACTCTATAATACGTTACAGCAACAAAGCTTATTATTGGCGTTAAAAGAGATACTGGGGTATTTATTAGTCATCTCCTTATTCATAGCGATCGTATCCCGTTTTATCCCATTCCATAAAACCATCCGTGTTACATTCGCCAAGACAGGTGATGATATGGTTTGATCAAACTATACCCGGCTGCAAATCTATCAGCCGGCATCTGCCTTTTTGTCATTTATAGTTTATCCGAAACATTTTGGCATTCGTTTTGTATAGGAATAGGCGGATCTTGAGAATGATCAGGATTAGGAATACGCACAAAATAACAATAAAAATAATAAGATATTCAGACTATGAGCAGTAAACAAGGTAACATCGGAGTAACATCGGAAAACATCTTTCCGATTATCAAGAAGTTCTTATACAGTGATCACGAAATCTTCCTTCGTGAACTTGTTTCTAATGCGGTAGACGCTACCCAGAAGTTAAAAACGCTTTCTTCCGTAGGCGAGTTTAAAGGCGAACTCGGCGATTTGACCGTACAGGTTAAGTTCGATGACAAAACGATCACGATCTCTGACCGGGGTATCGGTATGACAGCCGAGGAGATCGATAAGTACATCAACCAGATCGCTTTCTCCGGCGCCGAGGAGTTCGTTGAGAAATACAAGAACGACGCCGCTTCTATCATCGGTCATTTCGGTCTTGGTTTCTACTCCTCTTTCATGGTTTCCAAGAAAGTAGAGATCGTGACGAAATCGTACAAAGAAGGCGCTGTTCCCATGAAATGGAGCTGCGACGGTACGCCGGAATACTCCTTGGAGGAAACGACGAAAGAGGATCGTGGTACCGATATCATCCTGTATATAGACGACGAGAATAAAGATTTCTTGAACAAGGATAAGATCAATGGCTTATTGACAAAATACTGTCGTTTCTTACCGGTTCCTATCGCGTTCGGCAAGAAGCAAGAGTGGAAGGATGGCAAATATGTAGATACGGACGAAGATAACGTAATCAACGACACCAAACCGGCATGGGTTCGCAAACCGGCCGATATGACCGACGAGGATTACAAGAAGTTCTATCGTGACTTATATCCTATGACGGATGAGCCGTTGTTCTGGATTCACTTGAACGTAGACTATCCGTTCAACTTGACCGGTATCTTATATTTCCCTCGCATCAAGAGCAATATCGACTTGCATCGTAACAAGATCCAGTTATATTGCAACCAAGTATTCGTTACGGATTCCGTAGAGGGTATCGTTCCTGAGTTCTTGACATTATTGCATGGTGTATTGGATTCGCCGGATATCCCGTTGAACGTATCCCGTTCCTATTTGCAAAGCGATCAGAACGTGAAGAAGATCTCCAACCACATCACGAAGAAGGTGGCAGACCGCTTGGAAGAGATCTTCAAGAACGACCGCCCGCAGTTCGAGGAGAAATGGGATAGCTTGAAACTATTCATCCAATATGGTATGTTGACTGATGAGAAGTTCTACGACCGTGCGGTTAAGTTCGCCTTATTCAAGGACGTCGAAGGCAAATACTTCACTTTCGAGGAATACAAGAACTTAATCAAGGACAACCAGACAGACAAAGAGGGTAACTTAATCTATCTGTATACCACCAATAAAGACGAGCAATACAGCTATATACAAGCCGCAAAGGACAAAGGTTACAGCGTCTTGGAAATGGACGGACAATTGGATGTACACTTGATCGGACAATTGGAGCAGAAGTTCGAGAAGAGCCGCTTCGTTCGTGTGGATAGCGATACGATCGATAACCTGATCCGCAAGGAAGACTCGAATAAGGTAACCTTGAGCGAGGAGCAGAAAACGGCCATGCAGGAAGTATTCAAGAGTCAGATGCCGAAATTGAACAAGACCGAGTTCTACGTAACATTCGAGGCATTGGGCGAAAACGCGAACCCTGTCATGTTGACACAAAGCGAGTATATGCGAAGAATGCGTGAGATGTCCGCTATGCAACCGGGTATGTCTTTCTATGGCGAGATGCCGGATAGCTTCAACTTCGTATTGAATACGGATCATCCGTTGATCAAGAAAGTATTAACTGAAGAGGAGCAAGCTTGCGACGAGAAGTTAAAACCGATCCTTAGCGATATCAAAGGATGGGAGGCTCGTCAAGCCGACTTACGTGAGGCTCAAAGCAAAAAGAAAGAAGATGAGATCACGGCGCAAGAGAAAGAGGATATGACCAACACCAACCATAAGCTGGATGAGCTTCGTGAGCAACGCAACCAAGTTCTCGCCGAGTACGCCGGTACGAACAAGACAGTTAGTCAGTTGATCGACCTTGCTTTGTTAGGAAACGGTATGCTGAAGGGAGAGGCCTTAAGCCAATTCATCAAACGTAGCGTAGAACTGATCGGATAAACCAATCCTCACATATATAAAAAACCGTTCCTTCTCGGGGGAACGGTTTTTTTAGTTTCAGCCCACGACATCCTCGACCACTTTCCGCAACCTATCCAAGTTCATCTCGCCGGATTGTCTCCACAAAGCCTCCCCTTTCCGTAGCAGGATAAAAGTAGGAATCGATTCCACCGTATACAAATCGGCAAGAGCGCTCTCCTCCTCGATATTGATTTGTACCACTTCTAATTTTCCTTTCTCCAATTCCTTGAACTCCTTCACGATCGGCATCATTTTCTGGCAATGAGGGCACCAATCCGCATAAAACTCAGCCATGACCAAAGCACCAGTCTCCATAACGGTCTTATTCCGCTCTTCCCTATTCAATTCTTTCTCTTTCATAACATCTTCTGTTTTAATTGTATTGATAACTCAACAATACGAAAAAACAAAATGTTTATGTTTCTAAAGAAATACTTCTTACATTTGGAGAAGAAAAACAGATTGGGTTCATATGAGGAAAATAACAGTTATCATAGCCTTATTCCTTGCTGCCATTCAGATTGTTTCCGCCCAGAAAGTAGGGTTGGTACTCAGTGGCGGCGGTGCCAAAGGAGCGGCACATATCGGAGTGATCAAGGCGCTGGAAGAAAATAATATACCGATCGATTACATTACCGGTACCTCCATCGGGGCGATTATCGGTAGTTTATACGCCATGGGATATTCCCCCGAGGAGATGCTGGAGCTGATGCTTTCCAAGGAGTTCTCCTATTGGCAAACAGGTACGGTGGAGGAGCAATATACCTATTATTTCAAGGAGCCTTACCCGACCCCGGAATTCGCGCATTTCTCCATCGATATGTCCGATTCCCTACAGATCAAGGCTAGCTTCTTACCGCAAAGCTTGATCAATCCCATACAGATGAATCAGGCGTTCATGGCCTTGTTCTCGCAGGCGACGGCAAAGGCGGGGTGGAATTTCGACAACCTGTTTGTCCCTTTCCGTTGCGTGGCCTCGGATATATATACTAAAAAGCCGATCATCTTTAAGAATGGGGATCTGGGAGACGCCGTACGTGCCTCCATGACTTTCCCGTTTTTCTTCCAGCCCATATGGAAAGACAGTATTCCTTTATTCGATGGAGGTATCTACGATAATTTCCCGGTAGGCCCGATGAAAGACGCGTTCCACCCGGATTTCATTTTCGGATCGACGGTATCGGGAGGGAATAAAAAGCCTTCGGAGAATCCTTATAACCAGATCGAGACCATGATCATGCAAAAGACCGATTACGAGGTACCGGAGGAAGATGGCATGATGATTAAATTCAGTTTTCCCACCGTCTCCTTATTGGATTTCCAGAAAGGTAAGGAGCTTATGGACATCGGGTATAAACGTACCCTTTCCATGATCGACTCCATCAAGCAACGGGTTCCCCGGGAAGTGCCTTTAAATGAGGTTACCGAAAGAAGAAAAGCCTATAAAGAGAACCTTCCCCCGCTGATCTTCCGCAATATTTACGTGACGGGCGTATCCGAGGCCCAGCGTAAATACATAGAGGCCCAATTACACAGGGATATCAATAACGAGTTCTCCATGGAAGAGTTCAAGCGGGCTTATTTCAAGATGCTGACCTATTCCAAGATTAGGGAAATCATGCCGCATGCCGTTTATAACCGGAAAGAGAAGAAATTCGATCTTTACCTGGACGTGAAGATGAAAGAAGAGATCACGGTTGGCTTCGGTGGAAACGTATCGTCTCATCAAGCGAATCAATTATACCTAGGATTGGGGTATCAATATCTGGGACGGTTCGCCGCCGACGTAAACTCGAACTTTCAAGTGGGTAACTCCTTTAGTGGTGTCATGTTGAGTGGCCGGATGTACCTGCAAACGCAAATCCCCACTTATTTAAATTGGCAAGGAGTCTTCTCGGACAAGAAATACACGGAAAGCCAATCCCTCTTTTATGAGGATATAGTGCCCGCCATGATTAAGCAGAAAGAACTGTACATGAAACTAAAATTAGGCTTCCCCTTCCTCAACCACGCGAAAGCGGAGATCGGGTTCGCCTACGGACGGTTGAACGATTTCTATTTGCAGAGCACCACGATACCTTTCCCGAATGCCTCTTTCGACCATAGCTGGTACGATTTATTCAGCGGCTCGTTAAGTATCGAGCAAAACTCACTCAACACCAAACAATACCCGATAAGCGGAAAACAGCAATTCCTAATCGCCCAATACGTAACCGGTACGGAGAAGTATACCCCATCCCCCACTTCCGCCACGACGGAAGCCCCGATTGGTCGCAAAGTGCATAGCTGGCTGCAACTGAAAGGGCGCTGGAACCAATACCAGACGCTGAGCAACCGTTTCAACTTAGGTTATTTGGCGGAAATGGTCATATCCAGCAAGAACCTCATGAATAACTATACGGCTAGCGTATTACAGGCCCCGGCGTTTACCCCGACACCCCATAGCGAGATTGTATTCAACGAGGCGTTCCGGGCGAACCAATATGTGGCTTTTGGGCTTTCCCCGATCTTGAAGTTAAGCAAGCTTCTGCACTTCCGGTTGGATATGTATGGCTTCGCTCCACTCTATGAAATACAAAAGACGGTGCCGGAAAACAACCCGTATGTCGGAATCCCGCATTATGGTAAGTTTTTGCACTCGTTTAATTATATGGGTGAAGCGGCGGTCGTATTGCAATTGCCATTCTTATGTATCAGTCTGTACGCCAACGGATACAGTTATCCGAAGGAGAATTTCAACTTTGGCTTAAACATTGGTTACCTGATCTTCAATCCAAAAATGTTAGATTAAATTCGCAAAAAAGTAGTCGAAACGTTTGCATATTTAAAACAAAAACGTACCTTTGCACTCGCAATCACGAAACAATGGCCGCGTAGCTCAACTGAATAGAGTAGCTGACTACGGATCAGCCGGTTACAGGTTTGAATCCTGTCGCGGTCACCATTTGAAGATAGCAATAGAATACATCTTGGCTCCTTAGCTCAACTGAATAGAGCATCTGACTACGGATCAGAAGGTTAAAGGTTTGAATCCTTTAGGAGTCACTTGAATATTCAAATTCATTTACAGATTGGCTCGCTAGCTCAACTGAATAGAGCATCTGACTACGGATCAGAAGGTTATAGGTTTGAATCCTATGCGAGTCACTTGAGAATCCTTATTTCATCCAGCGTCTTCGGAAGCAATGAAATAAGGATTTTTTCAATTTCTACCGGTCGTATCATTATTATTCATATATTCGCAGTTAATACAAAGAATATTTTATTTAAGATAAAAGGTAAACACTTGAAAGCACACTATAAAACTTCTATAGCCATAAGTCTAATCGTCATTATCGTATTAGTGATCTTACGTACCACTGTTACCGGACAAGATAGCATCAAATTCATCGACGATACCGATGATCAGCCAATCGATCAACAAAACAGCGACTCTATAGACCTTCGTTATTCCAATGAGTACCAAAGTTGGAAACAAACCTCGGACACGACTTTCCGCAGTTTGTTTAATGGGAACCAACAAGCTGATATCTTGGCCGAACATCCCGGAATGATGGTATTATGGGCAGGATACGCTTTCTCCAAAGATTATCTAAGTCCCAGAGGGCATATGTATTCCATAGAAGATCTATACAAAAGCCTGCGGACCGGCGCTCCCATGACCCCGACGAGTGGTCCCCAGCCTGCCGCATGCTGGGCATGTAAAAGTCCGGACATACCCCGCTTATTAACGACCACCGATGCCAAGACCTTATATAAGAAGAAATGGGCGGAGCTAGGCAACGAGATCGTGAATCCAATCGGATGCGCAGACTGCCATGAGCCGCAGAGCATGGGATTGCGCGTGACCCGCTCATTCTTGAAAAGTGCCTATAAGCGCAACGGATTACGTATAGAGGACGCAACCGAGCAAGAGATGCGATCTCTAGTATGCGCCCAATGCCACGCCGAATATTATTTCCAAGGAGAAGATCGTATACTAGCCTTACCTTGGGATCAAGGTTATACAGTAGAAAATATAGAAGCCTATTACGATAGCATAAACTTCACCGATTTCACCCATAAATTAAGCCGGGCACATTTGATAAAGGCGCAACATCCGGATTTCGAGTTATTCCAGATGGGCATTCACGGGCAAAGAGGCGTTTCCTGCAGAGAATGCCATATGCCTGCTGTCGGGGAAGATGAGAACCGGTACAACAACCATCATATCAAAAGCCCGTTGGCGATGATAGACCGTACTTGCCAAGCCTGCCACCGGGAAAGTGAGGAGATCTTACGCAAGGATGTTTATGAACGGCAAAACAAAGTCTACGCCATACGCATGCGTGTAGAGGAAGAATTGACAAAAGCCCATATAGAAGCGAAATTCGCTTGGGACAAAGGCGCTACGGAATCTCAAATGAAAAACGTATTAAAACTGCTCCGGCAGGCACAATGGCGTTGGGACTTCGCCGTGGCCTCACACGGGGCGGCTTTCCACGCGCCCCAAGAAGTCACACGTATCTTGGGCAGCGGACTCGATAAGTCTACCCAAGCCCGCATCCAGATCATGAAGGTCTTAGCGCAGCTAGGCTATACCCAAGACGTTCCGATGCCGGATATCTCCACGAAAGCGAAAGCCCAGCAATATATCGGCCTCGATATGGAAGCCGAGCAACAGGCCAAACAAAAGTTTTTAGAAACCGTCATCCCCCAATGGCAGGAAGAAGCGAGGGCCAATAAACGATTCATCGAAGGTAATTAAGTTCTTTCCTCCAGCTCCAACCCCGGGGTATAAGGTAGCGAGATCGTAAACTTACTACCTACACCAACCTCGGATTCAAGCGATATGCTTCCATGAAACGTATGAACGATACTCTGGCAGATCGCTAACCCCAAGCCTGTACCTTGGGCAAACTCATCTAGTTTCTGGAAACGCTCGAATACCTTTTCCTTTTTATCATCAGGAATGCCCTTACCCGTATCTTTCACGGAAATAAGGATCGATTTTCCATCTGCGCTAAGTTCGTATCCGATCTCGATATATCCCTTAGCGGTAAACTTCACCGCATTATTTAATGAAATTGGTACAAACCTGCGTCAACCGGAAATGATCCGAACGGATGATAAGAGGTTCATGGGGAACCCTTATCTTTAACTCCACTCCCTCCGGCATCATCAATTGATGCGTATGGAAGATATCTCCCATCAGTTTACTCAGATCGAGGTTCTCATAAGAGAAAGACATGCTACCGGATTCTATGCGTGATAGATCCAAGATATCGTTGATCAGCTTAAGCAACAGGTCACTGTTTTTGGTAATCAGATCTATAAACTCCGCCTTTTCCTCCGGTTCCAAAGGCATATCCGAATTGAGCAATTGGGAGAAGCCTACGATCGCATTCAGAGGCGTACGTATCTCATGGCTCATATTCGCCAGAAAGACTAATTTCATCCGATCGGATTCCTCCGCTTTCCGGCGGGCGGCTATAAGGCTATTCTCCGTGTCTTTTATCCGCTGGATATTCAAGCATAAGCCACTTACCTCAACAGCTTCGTCACCGGAAACCGAATCTTTCTCATTCTTATTTTGGGCATAGCGAAATTCCCACCACTCATACCCCTTCTTATTAAAGTTACAACGACGTTGCGTCACTTTCCGGGAAAGAAAGCCACTATCCAGCAGATTCCGGTCTCGAAGGAAATTATCCAGTTCTTCAGGATGTATAGCATCCTGAAACTCCTCGATTTTCATCGGTACACAGGGCATACCTAAATAATGGTAGAATCTATTATCAAACTCGAATACCCCTTTGCTATACCGAAAAGCGAAAATGTTGCCGCTATCCAACGCAAAAGAAAGAAAAGTCTTCTCCCTTTTTAACTTCTCCTGCGCATCCTTCTTATGTAAAGCCTCCTGTATATATCGCTTTCTTTGGTAACTAAAAAGCAGAAGCAACATCACCACCAGAATAAAGCCGGCAGCCCATATATAATATTTATATTGAACGACAAACGGCATATTCGCAATAATAGCTCCTTCCGGCAATTTACTACTATCAATGCCCCAACGTTCTAACACACCGTAATCAAAAACATAAGCCTTGTTACTCCCTTCGATTTGCGGAAAATTGGACGGGGGCGTTCCTTTCAAGATAGAGACGACCCGGTTTACAGCCCCCTCTACCTCATCCTTAAAGACAGTGACATACCCGCCAACTACGCCATTCTGATTTCCGATCAACTCATTGATCACGGAGAAACATGGAAAGGCGCTGAGCCGCCCCAACGAGATTGTCATATAATCCCTCTTGGTTGCCAGATACGCTTTATTATAATAATTCTCGCCGAATCCCTTAATCAGGGCATTCGCCGATTTCGTACTGAGTGTGCTTATATACATCGTATCCGGCTTTATCTTAGGTATATCCGATATCGAAATCCCGTTCTTTCCGGATAAACGTACCCGATCCAAGGAATATATATTGTTCACGGCACAAATATCCTGAATCTGCGCATTCATGTCCGCCAGCATCATATTATCCTGAAAGGTATCATCCGAGACTCTTATGACGATGCAATTACCAACAAGCCGCTGTATCAATTCTATATTCCTCTTATAATCCGGTTTATCATAAAAGCCCGTCATATTCGGATATTTCCGGATGATCGGGATATTGGGATAACTAACCCCCATAAACACGACCGGGATCGATTTAGCGAGGGGATGCCTGCTACTTATCAAAGCGTTTAAGGCTTGATCGTCATTGACCAGAATAATATCCGGGTTCCATGTCGATAACCCATTCAGTTTCTTGAATAATTTCTGTCGCTGTTGCTTCTCCGAATATTGCTCACAATCCAAATAAAAAGAATAGACACTCGCATGTATCCCCTTCTTCCGCAATTCACTCGACATGATTTCCTTCATCTTCTCATAGGCGGGAAAATGTTTTTCGTAAGATTGAATCACGAGTATACGCTTCTCCTCCGATAAGTCTGTAGAGGATTTACATGATATACAGGTAACAAAGAGAAATATGATAGATATTATTCCAAATAAGCGCTTAGCTGGCATATCGTTCCTTTAAGGTGTTTTCTATGACTTTACAAAACTAAAGATTTATTTCGTACATTTGAGCATATTTTTCACGAAATACAATCAAAACATCAAATACATGAAACAAGAAATCCAATTAAACGAACACAACAAGCAAGAGTATCCTCCTATGCACACGGCGGAACATATCTTAAACCAGACAATGGTGCGGATGTTCGGATGCCCCCGGTCTAAGAACGCACACATAGAGAGGAAGAAGTCTAAATGCGATTATCTATTGGCGGAGGAGCCTAGCCCAGAGGCCATGGCTGAGGTCGAGAAGAAGATAAACGAGGTGATCGACCGGCACCTACCCGTAACCATCGAGTTCATGCCAAAAGAAAAGGCCGGCGGTATCGTGGATTTAAGTAAATTGCCCGATGATGCCAGCGATACATTACGTATCGTACGCATAGGCGATTACGATGCCTGCGCATGTATCGGATCGCACGTGGCGAATACATCCGAGATCGGACATTTCAAGCTATTGAATTACGACTATGCCGACGGGAGATTACGGCTACGTTTCAAATTGGTATAAAATTTAAAGCAAGCGCAAACAGCCAAATGAAATATTTTGTGTAAGTTTGCAAGCGATTAAAAGAACATTTTAATACAGACATTAAATACAATAGTTATGCAAACAATTGACAATTTCAATTTTGCCGGCAAAAAGGCATTTGTAAGAGTTGACTTTAACGTTCCATTGGACGAAAACTTCAACATCACCGACGACACTCGTATGCGTGCCGCTCTTCCTACATTAAAGAAGATCTTAGCGGATGGTGGTAGCGTAATTATCGGTTCTCACCTAGGCCGTCCGAAAGGCACTACCGATAAGTTCTCCTTGAAGCACATATTGAAGCACCTTTCTGAGTTGTTAGGCGTAGATGTTCAGTTTGCAAACGACTGTATTGGCGAAGAAGCCGGCGCTAAGGCTGCCGCTTTGCAACCGGGCGAAGCTTTGTTGCTTGAGAACCTTCGTTTCTACGCTGAGGAAGAAGGCAAACCAAGAGGTTTGGCTGAAGACGCCTCCGACGAGGAGAAGAAGGCTGCCAAGAAAGCCGTTAAAGAAAGCCAGAAAGAGTTCACGAAGAGATTGGCTTCTTACGCTGACTGCTATGTAAACGACGCGTTCGGTACCGCTCACCGTGCTCACGCTTCTACGGCTTTGATCGCTGACTACTTCGATACGGACAACAAGATGTTCGGTTATTTGATGGAGAAGGAAGTGAAGGCTGTCGATAAGGTTATGAACGACATCCAACGTCCGTTCACAGCTATCATGGGTGGTTCTAAGGTTTCCTCTAAGATCGAGATCATCGAGAACTTGTTGAACAAGGTAGACAACTTGATCATCACGGGTGGTATGACTTATACTTTCACGAAAGCGCAAGGCGGTAAGATCGGTAAGTCTATTTGCGAGGACGATAAGTTGGATCTTGCTCTTGATTTGATCAAGAAAGCGAAAGAAAAAGGCGTAAACTTGGTATTGGCTGTTGACGCTAAGATCGCTGACGATTTCAGCAACGACGCTAAGACTGATTTCGCTCCGGTAGATCAGATTCCTGATGGTTGGGAAGGTCTTGACATAGGTCCGAAGACCGAGGCTATCTACGCTGACGTTATCAAGAACTCTAAGACGATCCTTTGGAACGGTCCTACGGGTGTATTCGAGTTCGAGAACTTTACGCACGGATCTCGCACGGTTGGCGAGGCTATCGTTGAGGCTACGAAGAACGGCGCTTTCTCTTTAGTAGGTGGTGGCGACTCTGTTGCTTGCGTTAACAAATTCGGTTTGGCTAACGGCGTATCTTACGTTTCTACAGGTGGTGGCGCTCTTCTTGAGGCTATCGAAGGTAAGGTTCTTCCAGGTATCGCAGCTGTAAAAGGCGAGGCTTACAAATAATCAGATAAGTAAGTGATTTAATAAAAAATCCCCCGGGACGCTCGAGATATTCGAGATGTCCCGGGGGATTTTCTTTGATTTAGTTCCGTATTAATCTTGTTTCAAGATCAAGGCGGAAGAGGCGCTTACGGTAGTTTTACCCTGTACGGAACCTTTACCGTCCAGATAAATCCGACCATCCTTACAAACCGGAACCCATGTTCCTTCCGGCAGAGAAACCGTTACCGCCTTCCGGTTCCCGTTAAAGATAACCATAATCTTCTTCCAACTATCCCCGTTCGCATGCTCCCCTAAGGTATACGCTACAACACCGGGCTGGTTCACTTCTTGGAATTGAAGGGCCTCCCTCACTCCCTCGGCCGTGGCGATACGGAAAGCCGGGTGCGACTTACGAAGGGCGATCAAATCCTTGTAATAGTTGAAAACATCCTTGTTTTTTGCCTTCAAAGACCAGTCGATCTCATTGATTGAATCGGGCGATTGATAGCTGTTATGTACGCCCTTCTTATCGTGCAGCAACTCCTCTCCTGCCCGCATGAAGGGTACTCCTTGCGAGGTGAAGATGATGGTCTGGGCCAACTTGCCGAATCGTATCAACTCATCCGGGGTAGCGTCTTTCGGAGCCGAGAGCTTCAACTTATCCATCAAACAAAGATCATCGTGGCAAGAGACATAGTTGATCACTTGCGTAGGCTTGTTCGCATAAGGCGCTTTGCAATATAATATTTGGTTATAGTCGATTTGCGGATGGCGGATAGCGCCTACGATACCAAACTTAATAGACTCCTCATTGCCTTCCGGCTTTCCGGAGGCGAAACCGGCCTGTGTAGTCTCGAACACGCTTCCTTTTAAAGCATCCCGCAGGTCATCGCTAAATACGGCCACGTCATTCAGTTTCGGGGCGTTTACCTTGATCGCCCTCTGATCCTCCGGTAGCGGGGAATCGCTAGCGGTCCAGCCCTCGCCGTATACGAAGATGGAAGGATCTAGTTTGGTTAACTCGGCTTTTACCTCGTTCATGGTTTCTACGTCATGGATTCCCATCAAGTCGAAACGGAAACCATCCACATGGTATTCCTCGGCCCAATATTTCACGGACTCCACGATATAGCGGCGTACCATCGCCCGCTCCGAAGCGGTCTCATTGCCACAGCCGGAGGCATCCGAATAGCTTCCGTCCGGTTTATGACGGTAGAAGTAACCGGGGACGGTCAAGCTGAAATTCGACCCGTCACCCACAAAGGTATGATTGTAAACCACGTCCATGATCACACGGATACCATTCCGGTGCAATCCCCGCACCATCTCCTTGAACTCACGGATACGAGCCTCGGGATTGTAAGGATCGGTGGAATAGCTCCCCTCGGGGGCGTTATAGTTCTTGGGATCATACCCCCAATTGTACACATTATCTTGCAAGCGAGTCTCGTCCACCGAGCCATAATCATAAGAAGGAAGGATATGGACATGGGTAACGCCCAACTCCTTCAGATGATCCACGCCGGTAGCCACGCCGCCCGGACCTTTCGTGCCGTTCTCCGCCAAGGCGAGAAACTTACCTTTATGCGTCACGCCGGAGTTCGCGGCGATCGAGAAATCCCGATGATGCATCTCGTAGATGATAATATCGGAGAAGCTTTTCAACTCGGGAGATTTATCCGCCTCCCAGCCCTCCGGATCGGTAGCCGCCCAATCGATCACGGCCGCACGGTTTCCATTCACCCCGACGGCTTTCGCCCAGATACCGGGAGTCTCATCCAGCCATTTATCGCCGATACGGATCTGGAAGGTATAGAAGGAACCTTTCAGATCCTCGCTCACGGAGATACGCCACGTACCCTTGTCCGAGGATTTCATCGGCAACTGGCGGATAGGCTCCCCTCCCTCACCGGAGGCGTAAAGATTCAAGCGGACTTCTTCCGCCGTCGGGGCCCAAAGGGTGAACACGGATTTCGTGGGGGAATAGAACAACTCCAGATCGTCTCCCTCATAGGAAGGGTATTCATCAAAGGATTTGTATTCTTTCGGTGAGTTGCAGCTGAGCAACAGCGACAGGTATATAGATACCGGAACTAAGTGTCTCGTCATGGCTGATTCAGTAATTTGTTTTCAATCACAAAGATAGAAGATTCGAATCAGATTCGCCAACGAAACAGAAAAGAAGAGGCGAAAAATCTACCGCAAACGTTTTCGCCTCTTTCGCTCATTCATGCTATATTAGAACGGAACCTCGTTACTGCTACCTTGACTCAAGAAGTCAGCTCCCGCCGATGGGATCGGGGGCATCGGGTCTCCACCGTTCATGGTCGAGGAGAATTCCCTTACCGCTATATCTTCCTCTACGTTCATAAACTTGGCGAACTCGCTCTTAAAGCGCAGCCGGACATCCCCCACGGCACCGTTACGATGCTTGGCGATAATGATCTCGGCGAGACCGATCAGGGAATTTCCCCGCTCGTCTTCCGTAATCTTATAATATTCGGGACGGTGGATGAAACATACCATATCGGCATCCTGCTCGATAGCTCCGGACTCACGCAAGTCGGCTAGCTGCGGACGCTTACCTTCCACGCCTTGACGGGCTTCCACACCACGGTTCAACTGCGACAAGGCGATGATCGGGATATTCAATTCCTTGGCCAATCCCTTCAACGAGCGGGAGATCGTACTCACCTCCTGCTCACGGCTACCGAAGTTCATACCGCTGGCGTTCATCAACTGAAGATAGTCGATAATGATACATTTAATGCCATGCTCACGCACCAGACGACGGGCTTTCGTCCGCAGCTCGAAGACGGACAAGCTCGGGGTATCGTCCACGAAGATCGGGGCGTCGTAAAGCTCCTTGATCTTAAAATCCAGCTGTTCCCACTCGTAGCTCTCCAAGCGTCCGCTCTTGATCTTCTCGCCCGGTATCTCGCAGACATTCACGATCAGACGGTTTACCAACTGCACGTTACTCATCTCGAGCGAGAACAGGGCGACAGGCGTATTGAAATTCACCGCCATATTCTTCGCCATGGAAAGAACGAAGGCCGTCTTACCCATGGCCGGACGGGCGGCGATAATGATAAGGTCTGAATTCTGCCAACCGGAAGTCATCTTATCCAACCCCTCGAAGCCCGTACGCAATCCGCTCAGACCTTCCTTCTGGAGGGCCGCCTTTTGCAACATCTCCATAGCGTCCTTGATGACGGGGTTGATCTGGGTGACATCCTTCTTTACGTTACGTTGCGAGATCTCGAACAACTTGCCCTCCGCCTCTTGCATCAGGTCCTCTACATCGAGCGTCTCATCAAATGCCTTTCCTTGGATCATCGCCGTGAAAGAGATCAACTCCCTCGCCAGATATTTCTGGGCGATGATACGGGCGTGATACTCGATATGGGCGCTGCTGGCCACCTTGCTGGTAAGTTGAGAGATATAGAACGGTCCGCCTACATCCTCCAATTCTCCCCGTTTCTTCAATTGCTCCGTTACGGTAAGCATATCCACGGGACGCTGGCTCAACGCCAAGTCTACGATAGCGGCATAAATCTTCTCATGCGCTTTCTCATAGAAACACTCCGGCTTCAAGATCTCGCTGACGATCGAGTACGCATCTTTCTCCAGCATCAACGCACCCAACACAGCCTCCTCCAACTCACGGGCCTGTGGCTGAAGACGCCCCATATCGGGGAGCATCTCCACAGGCTTTTTCCTTCCTCTTCCTGTATTTCTTGTTCCTTCTGCCATCATTCTTTCTATTTGGGGAGTCAAAGGTAATATCTTTTACCCATTTCTGAAAAAGATTCTTTATATTTAGGAATTAAAACCTGTCGAATCATGAAAGCGTATTTTATCGGATTAGTTATCATGGGCGGCTGCCTATTATACGGCTGCCATACCAAACAAAAGAAAGGGGAAAACAGTAGCGACTACTCAGCCGACTCCCAATCCATAGCACGGCAAGATACCCTACCGTTACCGACTGATACCCATGCCGCATCTTCAGTTTCCACGGAAGGATGGACCGCCAAGCAGATACGGGACAGCATAGAATTGTTCTTCGGCAAGGAATACGATACCCTTCCCCCGCATCTCCGGAAGATCCGCAGAAACATGGCCTCCCTCTGGAACACGGACGACTCCGTCTTCCTACAGCTTATCATAGCGGAGAAGGAGTATGTGGAGGCTTTCAAGACTTACGTATTCAATTCACCCCTCATCCGGATCGGCGGAGGCCCTTACGACCGGCCACCCGAGGAAGCTATCAGCATGGACACCACCCACTTCTCCATGCGAGTAAGACCGAACGTCTACCCAACCAACATCGAGCGGATCGAGATCGCTATCACCAACCATACCGACCTGGAAGGGATGGGAGGCGAAAGTTATTTCATCGAGCATTTCGACGGGAAGGCATGGAAAGGGGTCCCGCAACCCAACTTTTTTGTTGATATCGGCTATCCGATCTTTCCAAACGAGACAAGAGACGATTTCTCGGCCACCTTACTGCCTGAGCTCAAGGAAAATCCACCGGGATTGTACCGGGTGCATAAGACCGTCATCACCGGACAGGGCGCCGGCATCGTCCATTATCCTTTGGCCGCCACGTTCTACCTATCCGATAACCCGGAAGATTATGAGGAATACACACGCTTCGCCAGCCGGCTCCACGAGCCTCGCCCCATGGCCGAGTTCAAGGGAGGAAGAGAAGCCATGACCCGTTTCTTCGAACAGAACCTGCGTTATCCCGAATCTTATAAAGGTACGGGCACGAAGGTACGACTCTTCTACTCCTTCACGATCGATTCCTTAGGTATGTTACAGAATCCCGTAAGCCTACCCGAGAATATACTGTATCCTCGCGATACGGGGAAAACCTACGGTGAGTTCCGCGATGAAGCCTTACGGGTACTCCGGTTGATGCCCGCATGGGAACCCGCCGTAAGCCGTATCCATGGTCCGGCCAGCATAGATACCGGGCTCTTCTTCTACTTCAACGAAGAGGGGAAATGCGGGATTGAATAGACGGCCAGTACTGCCTAAGAAGTATTGGAGTACTTCTTAGGCAGTACTCGGGTACTTCCATGAAAGTACTCCAGTACTATTACCAGAAGTATCGCAATACTCTCAGAGAAGTAAGCCTATGCTAACGTAAACTGGCAACAATATTGCTGTCAGCATACAGCGACATAACTTTACTTACGTAAAAAAGTATTATCTTTGCACCCGTAAAAAGTAATTTTCAAATTATGGACGACAGTATCCCGCTAGAAACAGAACAGAGTATGAACTAACGAGGCGGAGGGTTTCATTGATCCTCTGCTCGGATTAAACACGAAAGGAGGCAATAATGAGACAATTTCTTTATTGTGAGGCCGGTTATGTGGAGAAGAACCAATGGCTTCCTAACAGTTGGGTAAACGTAGAGTGCCCGACTCCCGAAGATCTTCAATTCTTGATGGATCGATTTAACGTACCCGAATCATTCTTGAGCGATATAGCCGATACGGACGAGCGTCCCCGTATCGAGTACGAGGGGAATTGGTTGCTTACCATCTTACGTATCCCGTTGCAAAACCAAGATCATGACATCCCGTTCAATACGGTGCCGATCGGTATCATCACGAACAATGAGATCATCGTAAGCGTATGTTACCATAAGACGGACTTGATCCCCGATTTCATCCGCTATACCCAACGGAAGGAACTCCAGATTAAAAACAAGTATGAGTTGATCCTCCGGCTGATCCACTCATCGGCCGTATGGTTCCTTAAATACCTGAAACAAATCAATTACGCCGTCACCGAGGCGGAAAAGGCGTTGGAGAAAAGCATCCGCAACGAGGATCTGCTAGCGTTGATGAAGCTGGAGAAGAGCATGGTATTCTTCAACACCTCCATCCGCGGGAATGAGGTGATGCTGGCCAAGCTCCAGAATATTTTCCAAGAGCCGGAATATATCGACAAGGATTTGGTGGAGGACGTGGAGATCGAGTTGAAGCAGGCCCATAACACGGTAAATATCTATAGCGATATTCTTACGGGTACGATGGACGCTTTCGCCTCTATCATCTCCAACAACGTGAACACGATCATGAAACGTATGACATCACTTTCCATTATCTTAATGGTTCCGACATTAATCGCTAGCTTCTACGGGATGAACGTCCCGATCTACATGGAGGATATGCCGCATGGTTTCGTGGTTATCATCTTGCTCTCGATCTTGCTATCCGCTACGGCCTTTTTTATATTCAGGAAGATCAAATGGTTTTAGGATATCAAAAAATAAACCGGACGCAGATCACCCGTGCTTGTCGGTGTCATCTGCGTCCGGTAAATATCAAATTCGGTATATCTTTATCTTGGCTTACTTATGCGTATCCTCGAGGATATAACGCAAGGTTCCGGCATTTACCAAGTCCTCTTGCGAGATGGTGTAGCCCTTTAGCTTTTTATCGCCGGCGAAAACGTCCTTGATGTAGATCGCTTCCGGATTACTATGCTTAGACTCGATTACCAATTCGCCTTTAGGATAGAATTTCTTGTCGAGCTGGATCGTAACCTTATCGAAAGTCGGGGAAGTCAATACATAGTTCACGTCGCCCGGACAAGCCGGATAGAAGCCCATCATGGAGAAAATAGCCCAAGCGGACATCGTGCCTGTATCCTCGTTACCCGGGACACCGTTCGGGGCATTATGATAGCAATCCTTCAACAACTGACGGACCAACTTCTGAGTACGCCAAGCCTCTCCCTTGAAATAGCTAAACAAATAAGGATAAGCGATATCCGGCTCGTTGGCGGGATCATAATTGCCGTCATCGAATACCTTCTGCAAATGATCGACAAATTTCTTATCGCCTCCCATCAATTTGGCCAGTCCCTTGATATCGTGAGGAACATAAAACGTATAATTCCATGCGTTGCCTTCATGGAAACCGGGACTAGGCTCGAAGTTCTCGCCTTGTTTCGGATCGAACGGAGAGTAGAAAGTGCCGTCCGGCAAGATAGGACGCAGTGTTCCAAACTCCTTGCTATAATAATGTTTGTAACCTAAAGAACGATCACGGAATAACTTGGCATCCTCTTTCTTACCCAAGGCTTGAGCGAAATTAGCCAAGTTCCAGTCGGCGATATAATATTCCAGCGCATGAGATACGGAGTTATCGTATTGCTCACGCAAAGGAACATAGCCCTTGCTGAAATAATCGTTCGCGTCCGGACGAAGCAGGTTGAACTCTCCCGGGGTAGTAGCGCCTTTACGCATCGCCTCATAAGCGGTTTGCTCATCAAAGTCACGCAAGCCGCGCATCCATGCGTCTACGATATACGGGATCGAGGGATCGCCCTCCATCGTAAAGGTCTCACGTCCGTAAAGCTCCCATTTCGGTAACCAACCGTTTTCCCGGTACATATCCAGCATCGTACGGATAATATCCAATTGGCGCTCCGGATAGAGCAAGGTCATCAGGGTACTTACGTTGCGGTACGTATCCCACAGGGAGAAGACCGTATAACGGTTTCCGGTGGTATGGCCTACTTTCAGGCTCTCCATCATCGGGTACTCGCCGTTCACGTCTTGCAGGATATTCGGATGGATCAGCAAATGATACATACCGGTATAGAATATCGTTTTCTCGTCTTTCGTACCTCCTTCCACTTGTACCTTGGAAAGATCCTTGTTCCACATCGTGCTAGCCGCCGTACGGACCTTGTCGAAATCGAAGCCGGGCTGCTCCGTATTCATGTTCAGGCGGGCGTTCTCGATGCTCACGTACGAGATACCCATCTTCACCTCGATAGCCTCGCCCTCGTCCGTATCGTAATCGAACCATACGCCGACATCGTCTCCGCTCATCTCACGGGTATAACTGGTATATAACTTATACTTGCCGGAGTAGATATCCCATTCGGCCTCTACCCCCTTCATCTCACGTTGTTTCTTCCAATAACCCATCTTCTTCGGGGCCTTGTTTACCTTCATCACGAAGTAAACCGGGAATACGGCCTGTGGATTATAGCAGAACGTACCTAAAAGCTTACTCCCCTCGATCTCCGTATCATTCACGATACGTACCGTAGCACCGGTCTCGTTCGTCAAGCCCTCGCCTAGGTTCAAGAGGATATGGCTCTCCCCTTTCGGGAAGGTAAAACGGCTCAAGCCCGTACGCATGCTGGCAGTAGCCTCCGCCTTGATATTATACTTGGTCAAGGTATTGCTATAATAACCGGGGTGAGCCACCTCGTCCTTGTACTCACTGCCGTAAGCCTTATAGTCCACGTTCAACTCGCCCGTCGTCGGCATCAATAGCAAACCTCCCAGCTCCGGGCATCCCACGCCGCTCAAGCTACCGTGGGCGAATCCCGTAAAGAATTTATTGTCTGCCGAGTAAGGAGTAGACCACCATTGACTATCCTTGTCAAAACGATTCTTCTCCGACCCCATGACGTTGAAAGGAACCACGCTCATCATACCCTGCGGACAAACCGCGCCGGGATTCGTCGTACCGTAATTGCTCGTACCGATGAAGGGGTTCACATAATCTACCGGTTGCTGTGCCGTAGCGAACAGGCTACCACACAACAGGAAGGTCATTAGCTGTTTCTTCATTTGATAAATGTATTTTAGTTGATAATTAATTGATTCATACTTACCAGATCACGATCTCATCCGTGAAGATGAAACCCTTATTCGCCTCTTTTGCCTTGATACGGATATAACGGGCTTTCCAATCGCCGTTAAACGTATACTCCTGAAAAGACAGGTCTTTATCCGTATTGGATATCGTAGTAGGGATAACTCCCTGCGAGATATAGCTCTCCCCGTCTTCCGATGTCAGCAACTCCACCTCTCCCGGTTGGTACACGCCCGGGCCGATCAATTGCATAAAGCGGGACGATACCTTATGGATATCCGTCACCTCGCCCATGTCCACCACGCAATCCAAATCATTCAAATAACCCTGCCAACGGCCGTCCAGATAAGTCAAGCCTCCCCTGTAGCCATCCAGCAAGGCGTTCATGCCACCCGCCATATAACCGCTATACAACTTACTATTATAATGTATAGGCTTATTGATACCCTGATGATAATCCACCTTCTTCTCGGTAGGCGTTCCTTGAAGCTGCCCGTCACGGAAGATAGCGGCCTTGATATCAGCGGAGTCTTTCACCACGATCGGACCGTCATAGACCCGGGAAGAGGCAGTGGGAATAGAACCGTCTGTCGTGTAACGTATCTCCGCCGGATATTTCTCCGCATCCAACATGACCTTGATCTCTCGCCGCAAGGTATCTACCTCCATCGTGGTCTCGATCTCGTCCGAGAGCGTGAACGTATGGATACCCATCCGTTGCAGAACCGGGATATTCGCGTTCATACGAGGCTTAAAATCCTCCCAACTACGATCCTCTTGCGGAGTCCATCCAATCTCGGCGACCGCCAAGGTACGAGGGAACATCATATACTCCAGATGCTTCTCATCCTTGATATACTCCGTCCATGTATTCGCCTGTACCCCTAGGATATGCTTACTTTCCTCGGCAGTCAACGAATCCATAGGCACCGGATTATAACTGTACGCCCGCTTGATCGGCGTATAACCGCCGATGGCATACGGCTGTGTCTTCGGATCGGCTTGATAGAAATCGAAATACATATAACCACCCGGTGTCATAACCACGTCGTGTCCCATGCGGGCGGACTTGATTCCCCCTTCCTCGCCCCGCCATGACATGACGGTAGCCTCCGGAGCCAAGCCCCCTTCCAGAATCTCATCCCAACCGATCAATTTGCGGCCTTTGGAAATCAGGAATTCCTCGGCACGATGAATCATATAGCTCTGCAACTCATCCACGTCCTTCATCCCGTTCCGGCGCATCAAACCTTGACATTTCGGGCAGGTCTTCCAAGCTCCCTTCCCGGCCTCGTCTCCCCCGATATGGATATATTCGGAAGGGAACAACTCGATCACCTCGGACAATACATCCTCCATGAACGTAAACGATTTCTCGTTGCCGATGCAGAAATCACCCGTCGTATAAGGTTTGCCGGCACAACTCAACTCCGGGTACGCCACGAACACCTCGTCCGAATGCCCCGGGAATTCGATTTCCGGTATTATATTAATATGCCGGGCCGTAGCGTAATCCACGATCTCACGGATATCTTCTTTCGTAAAATAACCGCCATATGCCCCCGGAGTTCCTTCCGGCAGATACTTGCGATCCTTTCCATCCCACCATTTCTGCCAATCAGATTCCGTACGGAAAGCCACGTCCGTAGTCAGTTTCGGATATTTATCCATCTGGATACGCCAACCACCAGCATCCGTCAAATGCATATGAAGCGTATTCAATTTATAATAAGACATGACGTTCAATAACTTCATCACCTCCTCTTTCGGGAAGAAATGACGGGAGACATCCAGATGCAAGCCACGATACGGGAAACGGGGATTATCTTGGATCGATACGCAAGGAATCCCTTTCGACGTATACAGCTGGCGCAACGTTTGTTCCCCGTAAAACAATCCGGATTTAGAGGCGGCTCTCAACTCAATCCCCTTCTCGGTCACGTCCAACGCATATCCTTCCGGATTCCCGCCATTAAAAGACTCATCGACCACGTAACGGATCGTACCCGATTGATCATTCCCGAATATGAGATTACTATCTACTTTGAAATAACCGCCAGTCACCTCGATATGGGCCGGCTTAGGGATTAAATTCACCTGCGGAACCTCCTTGGGAGCACAGGAAAAAAGTAGTGAGGAACAAGCGAGAGCAAGTCCGGTTACTTTCATGCAAGACCGTTTTGGCAACGTCATAATACTTATTTTTTAGTTGTGTTATTCTTGGTGCGTAAATATACAACAATAATAGACAATATCAAAAAAGCGGAAAGACTATCGTCTCCCCGCTTCAGAGTTATTTTAAGATGTATATCTTCTAAAATTAACGTCTAGGAATTGCTTCTTTTACAACCATCTGACGACCTTCGTACTCAGCTTGGTTTAATTCCTCGATAGCTTTTTGAGCCTCATCAACGTTAGGCATTTCAGCGAAAGCGAAACCCTTAGAACGTCTAGTATCACGATCAACAATTAACTTTACTGAATCAACAATACCATACTCTTCTAATACTTGTTGCAAATCAGATTCTCTTACTCGATAACTCAAGTTTCCAATGTAAATATTCATACGAAAAAAATTAAAAATAAATTAATAATAAAACAAGTGATGTTAGTGAAGATCGATTTCTAGAAGAATATATTATCATTACTGAGAATAGAAACTCGAAGATAAAGAGCAAGACAAACTATCTTTTGTTTGTTGCTACAAAGGAAAGCATTCTTTTTGGATTACCAACTATAAAACCTAATTTATTTTCAAAATAATTCACTTTATCTTCAGAAGACTACTTATATGAGCTAACGAGACTATCTGCGTGAACCGCATAAAAAAGAAGAGAATCTAATTAAAGATCCTCTTCCCTATTTGAAAAAGCCGCACTGTAGATGTGAACAAACTCCGTATGACAGGATTTGAGTGCTTTGCCACCTTTGTAATCCGCCGTGCTAAGCATACCCCGAAGGGCGCGGCCCGCCATTGGCGACAAGAGCTATGTCTCGGAATTAAAATAAACTGATGAGTTTCCCAATCGAACAAGTGCGGCTTAACTCATTCCCTGTTTATCTTTTTCTTGTTACAAAGATATGTAATCGTATCGACATAACCAAACAAAAACAACAAAAAAAGAGCCTCCTTTTCGGGGAGGCTCTTTATTAACTATATAGCAAAAATCTTATTTTACTTTAGCTACGATAGCCTTGAATGCTTCCGGATGGTTAACGGCCAAGTCTGCCAAAACCTTACGGTTGATCTCGATACCGGCAGCGTGCAAAGCACCCATTAGGCGAGAGTAAGACAAACCTTCCATACGAGCGGCAGCGTTGATACGCTGAATCCACAAAGCACGGAAATTACGTTTCTTGTTACGACGGTCGCGGAAAGCATAAGTCAAACCTTTTTCCCATGTATTCTTCGCTACGGTCCAAACGTTCTTACGTGCACCATAATAACCACGGGTTAGTTTTAAAATCCGTTTTCTTTTTGCTCTTGAAGCAACATGATTTACTGATCTAGGCATAATTCTAATCTGTTTTGAATGTTAGCGTCATCTCTTAGGATGAACTTGATTGCTAATGCATTCGGTTAATAAAAATCGTTATAAAACTCGCTTAATGAATAAAGATTACTTCATGCAAAGCATCTGCTTTACGTTGCTTACGTCAACACTAGCTACCAAACCCGTGTGAGTAAGATTTCTCTTTTGCTTCTTAGTCTTCTTTGTTAAGATATGACTCTTAAAAGCGTGTTTTCTTTTGATCTTTCCTGATCCGGTAAGGGCGAACCTCTTTTTGGCACCGGAATTAGTCTTCATCTTAGGCATTTTCCAATTATATTTTAATTATTAAACTTAACCTCCCTTCTATCAGGGACGGATTTTATTCTTCTGTTTTCTTATCACCCTCGCTTTTAGGCTTAGGTGTCGTGATCACTTTCTTTACAACTTTCGGAGCTGCGACCGTAGCCGGGGCTGAACCAGTGCCCGCTTTCTTCGGAGTAAGCATGATAATCATACGTTTTCCCTCCAATACCGGCAACTGCTCTACTTTTCCATAATCCTCCAAATCGTTGGCAAAACGAAGCAGCAGGACTTCTCCCTGTTCCTTGAAAAGGATAGAACGGCCTTTAAAGAACACGTAGGCTTTGACCTTCGAACCTTCCTCCAAAAATCCCTTAGCGTGCTTCAATTTAAAATTGTAATCATGATCATCTGTCTGAGGCCCGAAACGAATCTCCTTCACGACCACTTTCACAGATTTCGCTTTTTGCTCTTTCTGACGCTTTTTTTGCTGATAGAGGAATTTCTGGTAGTCGATTACTCTACAAACGGGGGGCGCAGCATTTGGTGAAATCTCGACTAGATCCATCCCCTGCTCTTCCGCTATTTTCAGCGCTTGAGCGATCGGATAAACACCCGTCTCAATATTGTCACCTACTAAACGAACTTCACGAACACGAATACGTTCGTTGATTCTATACTGTTCTTTCAGATTGTCATTCTTCATTCAAAAAGATTTATTCTCCTCGTTATTAGTTATTTAATCATTACTTTTTTGCCAGCGATTCATCATTTCCTCTACCTCGCCATTCAAAAGCGCTGCAAAGGTAGCAATTTTCATCGAACCTTTATCACCTTCGCCCTGTTTTCTTACAGAAACTTCACCATTTTCTGCTTCTTTTTCTCCAACGATGAGCATATAAGGGATTCTTTTCAATTCATTGTCACGAATTTTACGACCGATCTTCTCATTTCGGTCATCTACGATAGCACGGATTTCCTGATTACCTAACTCACGTGCGATTTGCCAAGCGTAATCATTAAACTTCTCGCTGATCGGCATGATACATACCTGCTCCGGAGTCAACCACAACGGGAACTTTCCGGCGGTGTGCTCGATCAATACGGCAACGAACCGTTCCATGGAACCGAACGGCGCACGGTGGATCATAACCGGACGGTGCTTCTGGTTGTCGGCACCCGTATATTCCAATTGGAAACGTTCCGGTAAGTTATAGTCTACCTGAATCGTACCTAACTGCCAACGGCGGCCGATAGCGTCTTTCACCATGAAGTCGAGTTTCGGACCGTAGAAAGCGGCCTCTCCATATTCGATCTTAGCTTTCAAGCCTTTTTCCTCACAAGCCTCTACAATCGCTTGCTCAGCCTTCTCCCAATTCTCGTCGCTACCGATATATTTCTCACGGTTCACCTTGTCACGCAAGGAGATCTGAGCCTCGAAGTTCTCGAAATTCATCGTCTTGAATACGATCGAGATGATGTCCATTACGTTCAAGAATTCCTGCTTTACTTGATCGGGGCGGCAGAAAATATGAGCATCATCCTGTGTAAAGCTACGTACACGGGTCAATCCGTGCAACTCTCCGCTCTGCTCATACCGGCAAACCGTACCGAACTCAGCGAGACGCAACGGCAGGTCCTTATACGAACGAGGAGAGTTTTTATAGATCATACAGTGATGAGGACAGTTCATCGGTTTCAAGAAGTATTCCTCACCCTCCTCAGGTGTATGGATCGGTTGGAAAGAATCCTTTCCGTATTTAGCGTAGTGGCCGGAGGTAATATACAATAATTTATTACCGATCGGCGGACACATTACCTCTTGATAATTATAACGAGCTTGGATACGACGCAAGAACTCTTGCAGACGCAAACGCAAGGCGGTACCTTTCGGCAACCACATCGGTAAGCCCTTACCTACCGTATCGGAGAACATGAACAAGTCCATTTCCTTACCGATCTTACGGTGGTCACGTTTCTTGGCCTCCTCCAACAATGTCAGATACTCATCCAACATCTTCTTTTTCGGGAAAGTGATACCATACAAACGAACCAATTGCTTGCGTTTCTCATCGCCACGCCAATAAGCGCCGGCTACGCTCAATATCTTGACAGCTTTCAGATAAGAGGTATTCGGTAAGTGCGGCCCTCTACACAAGTCCGTAAAAGAACCCTGTGTATAGGTAGTGATCGTACCGTCTTCCAACTCACTGATAAGCTCTGTTTTATACTCTTCACCTCTATCGCCGAACATCTTCATGGCATCCGCCTTGGTAATGTCCTGACGTTTGATCTCTTCTTTCTTGGCTACCAGCTCAAGCATCTTAGCCTCGATAGCAGCGAAATCACCCTCTTTGATCACGGCCTCGCCCGGATCCACGTCATAATAGAAACCGTTCTCGATCGCCGGACCTATACCGAATTTAATACCCGGATATAATTCCTGCAAAGCCTCTGCCATAAGGTGAGCGCTGGAATGCCAGAACGCATGTTTACCTTCCTCGTCTTCCCACTTCAAAAGTTTCACCGTAGCGTCGTCGTTGATAGGACGGCTTAAGTCCCAAACCTCCCCATTCACGCTTGCGGCTAGGACTTCCTGTGCCAAACGAGAACTAATGCTTTCCGCTATCTGCATAGCAGTCGTTCCCTTTGCATATTCTCTTACGGAATTGTCCGGAAATGTAATCTTTATCATATTCTATTCTCTAAAATTCTTTATATTCAGCCCACAAAGTTAATATTTCTTTTCTATCAGCGAAACATTTAACTCGAATAATTTGCGTTATCACCGGCTTGTCATTCGCTTGATGATACTATAGGCGTTGTAGATACCCAATTCCCCTGCCTTGCTCAAGTCGGCGATGCCCCGGTTCACGTCACCTTGCGACAGACGGGCTAACCCACGGTTGTAGTAAGCCTCGGCAAATTCAGGGTCCCGCTCGATCGCCTCGTTGTAATCAACGATAGCGGCACGGAAATCACGCTGGGCGCAACGCAGATTCGCACGGTTAAAGTAAGCGTACACAAAACCCGGGTTCAGCTTGATCACCATATCGTAATCCCTCATGATCTGCTCATGCTCATAGGCTCGCTTATTATCCTTCAGCATAGCGCTCCGGAGGTCCACCGAGGTGTTGGCGTTTACCTGCGACTGTGCGGACTTACCAATATTCAAGTTCATTCCCGAGCCACTCAAGTCGTACGTATCCTTGCTAGCCTGCTGGGATTGGGTGTACATCAATTGCTTATAACGTTCCACGGCACGATTGAAATAAGCCATCGTGAACGACGGGTCTTGCTCGATCGCTTCCGAGAAATTCTTGATCGCCTCCGAGAAATCCTGCACCAACATGAAGTCCATCGCACGGCCAAAATAAGCGTTAGCGTTGTTCGGATCACGCTCGATCTCCGCCGAATACTCGTCGATGGAGGCAAAATGCACGGCGATTTGATCCTCAGTCAAAGCGGCCTCCTCGTTCGTGATACGCAATTTACGCTTCAAGACCATCTGGCCATTGTAATCCTCCACCATCTTGTCGTAATAAACAAGTTTCTTTACGGGATCCGCCTTCTCGTAATAGGTCAAGACAAACTGGGGTTCCAGATCCACATGGACATTCCGGTCTTGTACACGCCCACGGACCTCACTTTGGTATTTACTTTTACGCTCCTGCTCCTTATCGTATACCACCAAGCGGTTGAACTTATTGATATTCTTATCGGATTGCTCACGAGTATTCTCCTCCGAATCGTCCGTCTTGGCATCTCCGTTCACCGCTGTATTGGAGCTAGAAGACGATGTCTTCGGGAGCTGTCCGTTCTTGGCCTGCTCCTCCATCTTTATGGCTGCCCAATAATCACGGTCTGCCCCCACGTTATCCCCTAGCTTACGCTTTGCTTCCGAACGGCTCACAAAGCCTGGCAGGAAAGTAGGATATTGCTTCAAGACCACGTCGTAATCCTGCACGGCCCCCCGGTAGTCGCCCGTCTCGAAACGGAGCAACGCACGGTTGTAATAAGCCATATAGTTATCTGGCTCTTGCTGGATAACGACATCGAAGTCTTCGATAGCACGGTTATTATCCCCGACTTGGAACCGAAGCAAACCTCGGTTGAATCGTGCGATCAAGTTCCGGCTATCCATGCTGATCACCTGATCGTAATCGGCCATCGCACCTCTCAAGTCATTCATCTGATAACGAACTAGCCCCCGGTTAATATAATATCCGCTCTCACGGGTATCCAGACGTAGAGCCTCGTTCAAATCGGCCAAAGCGTCCTTGTAATCATCCATTTGATAATGAAGGATCGCACGATTGCCATACGCCGGCGCATAATAAGGATCCATCTCGATCGCCTTATTATAATCGGCCAAGGCTTTCAACGTATCCCCTTTCTCCAGATACATAGCGCCCCGTGTCATATAATTCATGGAATATTTCGGATGGGCGGTCATTAAATCATCGAATGTCTTCTCCGCCCCGTTATAGTCTTTTTTCTGGATAAAAGCCACCGCCATATTCACCAGCATCTGGCGGTCCTCGGGTTTGAACTCAAGTCCTTTCTGGTAATCGTCGATCGCCTCGTCGTATTTCTCCTGGCTTTGACGGGCGATGCCGCGAGCGTAATACGCTTGCGTTAAAAAAGGGTTCCGCTGAAGACATAAAGTACAGTCTTCCTCGGCCCCCTTAAAATCGTCCAGATTTATCTTCGCCACCGCACGGTAAAAATAGGGTTCCGCCAACCAAGGTTTGGATTTGATAACCTGATTGAAGTACTGAATGGAAAGAACATAATCCTCAAAATAAAGGGCGTTCCTGCCAATGGCCAATACACGGTCCGTATTAATCTGCGCAAAAAGCGAAATCGTAAATATCTGTAATATCAAAAAGAGTGTTGCCTTCTTCATCCTATTAAAAATGATTGAGAGGCAAAAATAAGTAAATTATCTTACTTAGACTCTATTTTTACCATTAAATGATTCTTCGTTATCTTATCGCCCTCTTTTACATTGAGCTCGACAACGACTCCCGATATGGGAGCGACCACCCGGTTCTGCATTTTCATCGCCTCATGGATTAGCAGAAGTTGCCCGGCCTCCACAGCCTGTCCTTCCTCTACCATAATCTTGATAATCGTTCCGGGAAGATGAGAAACCACGTCACCAGCCGACGGCTTATGCCACATCGGTCGGCTCTTATACTTCGCTGTCAGCAACGTCTTATATTTACGTGCCGTCACCACAAAGTCTACATATTCTTCTTGCTGGTGTTTCTTTTCCATACTCTCATCAATTTAGAACGGAGGCAAACCGTGCTTCTTGGCCGGTCTGTATTCCTCTTTTAGAATGGAAAGCTTCAGTGCGTGTAGCAATAATGAACGGGTTTCTTTCGGTTCGATCACAGAGTCGATAAATCCCTTGGAAGCCGCCACGTACGGGTTCGCGAATTTCTCGATATATTCTTTCACCTTCTCCTGACGCATAGCGTTCTGATCTTCCGCCTCCATGATCTCCTTGCGGAATATGATGTTAGCTGCGCCTTCCGGACCCATAACAGCGATCTCCGCGCTCGGCCAAGCGAACATGAAGTCAGCGCCCAAGTGACGGGAGTTCATAGCTATATAACCTCCACCGTACGCCTTGCGCAAGATAACCGTGATCTTAGGAACAGTAGCTTCCGAATACGCATACAGAACCTTAGCCCCATGACGAATCACACCCGCATGCTCTTGATCTACGCCCGGCAGATAACCCGGCATATCCTCCAACGTGATGATAGGAATACTGAATGAGTCGCAGAAACGGATGAAACGAGCGGCCTTGTCAGCGCTATCACAATCAAGCACGCCGGCCAAAACCATCGGTTGATTGGCAACGAAACCTACCGTTTCTCCTGCCATACGACCAAAACCGATCACAATATTAGCGGCCCACAACTCTTGAATCTCCAAGAAGTCCGAGTCATCGACGATACATCTGATAACGTCTCGCACATCATACGGTTGTTTCGGGTCCGCCGGAACTACTTGCTCGATATTCAGCATAGCGGACGGTTCTTTCGGCTCAACCACTTTCGCACGCTCCTGATTATTCCAAGGGATGAAGCTAACCAAACGTTTCACCTGATCGAAACATTCTTGCTCGCTCAAGGCATAGAAATGAGCGTTACCTGTAGTCTCCGCATGAACACGTGCGCCACCAAGGTCTTCCATAGAGATATCCTCACCCAGCACGGTCTTGATAACGTTCGGTCCCGTGATAAACATCTTAGAGATGTTCTCAACCACAAACACGAAGTCCGTCAACGCCGGAGAATAAACGGCACCACCGGCACAAGGACCGAGGATCAAGGAAATCTGAGGGATCACGCCCGAGGCGATCGTATTGCGATAGAATATTTCACCATAACCAGCCAAAGCACCAACACCTTCTTGGATACGCGCGCCACCCGAGTCATTGATTCCGATGATCGGACATTTCATCTTCAACGCATGATCCATGATCTTGGTGATCTTACGAGCATGCTGCAAACCTAACGAACCACCGGCAACCGTAAAGTCCTGCGCATAGATGCAAACCGGGGCACCAAAGATCGTACCCGTACCGGTAACCACACCATCACCCGGCAGAACCTTCTTCTCCATACCGAAATCACGGCCATCGTGTTTCACGAACATGTCATACTCATGGAAAGAGTTCTTATCCAACAAAGCCAAGATACGCTCCCGGGCAGTAAGCTTACCCATCGCCACTTGCTTTTCGATAGCAGCCTCACCACCGCCCATCTCGATAACGGCTTTCTTTTCCCTGAGGGCCTCAATGTTTTTACTTAAATCTGTCATATTGATTATTTATAGATTTATTATTTACCAACGGCTTTTGCCCGGTAAGAGCAACGAACCGTCCCTTTAATAATACTATTTAATTTGCCTTTGTTCAATTGACGGCGAATAGCGGAGACATTGTCGATAAAGACATGCCCCGTCAGATGCTCGCACTCATGCTGCACGATACGGGCGGCGAAACCTTCCACCACTTCCTCGTGTTCCTCCCAATTCTCATCCCAATATCTCACACGAACCGTTTTCGAGCGAGACACTTTCTCGTGTATACCCGGCAGGCTCAAGCAGCCTTCCTCCATAGCTATTTCCTCCTCGCTACGTTCCAAAAACTCGGGATTAATCAACGCACGCTTGAAACCCTTGCATTCAGGGAAGTCATCTCCCATCACATCACCGTCTATAACCACCAAACGGATAGACAAGCCCACCTGAGGAGCGGCAAGCCCTACCCCATCAGCATTATACATCGTTTCAAACATATTGGCAACCAACTGTTTCAAGTCGGGATAATCTTTAGGTACATCCTCAGCCTCTTTTCTTAGTACGGGCTGACCATATAAAAATACGGGTAAAATCATAAGTTATAACTGATATTTTTTACTTTCTAAATAAGCTTGCAAAATAATAACGGCGCTAATCTCATCAACCAATCCTTTATCTTGCCGTTTCTTTTTCTTTAAACCGCCTTCCAACATGGCCTTATGAGCTAAGACCGACGTGAACCGCTCGTCGTAATAAGTTACCGGGATACTTGGTATCGTCCTTTTCAGATGGGTCACGAACGCCTCCACATACTTCATGTTCTCAGAAGGCTCATTGTTCATTTGCTTCGGAAGCCCGACCACAAATAAATCCACCGGTTCCCGTGATATGTAATCCGACAGGTATTTCACAACCTCTCCACTTGGGACTGTCGCCACGCCGTTAGCGATCATTTGTAAAATATCCGTAGCGGCTATCCCTGTACGTTTCCGGCCGTAATCTATTGCAATTATTCTTCCCATCGAGCGCGAATATAGCATAAATATAAATACAGATTACACAAATCCGCAAAAAGTGTGCAACAAATCGGATCAATATGCATTCTTCTCTCCCTTGAACATATTCAGTACCGTAACCACAATAATCTTTAAATCAAGGAAGAACGTCCAATTCTCTATATACCACACATCTCTCTTCACACGTCCTTCCATCTGCTCCAGCGTCTTGGTCTCACCTCGGTAACCGGTGACTTGCGCCCACCCCGTTACTCCCGGTTTCACCAAATGCCGCACCATATACTTATCGATCAACGCCGAGTACTGCTCGGTATGCTTCAGCATATGCGGACGAGGGCCTACCACGGACATATCGCCCAGCAAGACGTTCACGAACTGAGGGAACTCATCCAAATTCGTCCGGCGCAAGAAATCGCCGATCCGGGTCTTCCGGGGATCATCCTTGACGGCCTGCAAGGTATCGGCCTGCGCGTTCACCTTCATCGTACGAAATTTAAAACATTCGAAGTCATGCCCATACAATCCCGTACGTTTCTGCTTAAACAAAATCGGGCCGGGTGAGCTTAACTTGATCATTATACCGACCACGATGTACAGGATCGGATAAATCGTGAGCAAAATCACCAAAGAGAAAAATATATCGAACGTTCGTTTCAAGAACCGGTTATAGGCGGATTGCAAAGGCTCCCGGCGGACCGTCAGCAATGGGATCGATTCCATCACCTCCATCACCATACTCTTCTTTACATCCCGGTAAAACTCGGGCACGATATAGAAGCGCACCATCTTCTTCTCAGCGAAATTCAGAAGCCGTACGATCTTTCCGTTGTTCGTACCCGGCAAGGTACAATAAATCTCATCGATATCATGCTCCAGCACATACGCTTCCACCTCACTCGTCTTACCCAAATAATTAGGTAAAACGTCTTTCAACGAGTCATTGTCATCAAAGAACCCCTTTACACTAAACCCATAGCTCAAATCATCTTTCATAACTTGGTAAAGCTCCATACCATTCTTTCCCGCACCCACAATCACCACCTTCTTAAAGTTATAGCCTTTTCGCCTATAAAACTTTAAGGATAAGCGCACAAAAACCCGCCAAAGCGAAAACAAGATGATAGAAACCCCGTAATAGACCAAGAGGAAGGTAGCCAGAATATCCCCTACATTCAAGAAGATCAAGCAAGTAGCGAATAAAAAGATAAGTACGGTAACCAATCCGAACGCCCGTTGCACAATCTTGTCGATAAACACGACCGCCTGATGCAATTGAATCGGGATAAAATATAAAGAGAAGAAATAACAGAAATTCAATAACAAAATAACCTCTCTCAAATTATAGGATATCGCTTCCGTGTATTTCGGGCCAAGCAGATGAAAAACGGCCATAAACAAGAGATTCAATACGATCAAATCTCCTACACCAATCAGCCATTGGATTAAATAACCATGTTTTTTGTTCAATATCATAGCAATTCGATAAATTCTCACAAAAGTAAGTATTTTTCGGCGCAAAAAAAAGGCCGCACTTAGAAGTACGGCCTTTTTAAAGTATTAATTCGTAAATTAATTATTAGCGCTCATAATTACTACACGGTTCCAGCTATTTTCGCCATAAGGTTGTTCGTCCGAACCTCTCCACTCGATAGTGATCTGGCTAGAAGAGATACCGTATTTATCGATAAGTTCCTTAGCGACCGCTCTAGCACGTTTCTCAGAAAGACCCATGTTATAATCAGAAGTACCCGTCTTCTTGTCAGCGTAACCAACTACCTTGATCGGAGCGTTGTTGTTCTTCATGAACTCAGCTGTGTTATAGATATTGATCTGCTGGTTCTTGTCGATCTTAGCGCTGTTGATGCGAAAGTAAACCACATTGTCAACGTAGTTATTTACAACTTCAGTAACTGTCTCTTGGCACTCAGGGCAAGAAACCGGACGTTTGCTCAACTCATCGTTAGCAGCACGCAAAGAGTTGATCTGGCCGTTCAAGTCGTTCAACAAAGCGTAATCCATCGGCTCCAATACCTCGAAGTCTGTCTTACCCAATTTGAATGTCAAACCAGCGCTCAACTGAACGATACCATCTGTCAGGTGATTCATCTCGACACGGTTAAACTGCTCGTTCAACAAAGAACCTTGGATCTCAACGTTCAAATCAACACGTTTGCTCAAACGGAAAGCGGTTAAGATACCAGCGTTCAACGTAGGAGACTCCGTTCTTGGACGATCATAAGACTCTGTAGTCTTGAAACGCTGCGCATAACCAAAACCGACCCAAGGAATCAAGCGGAACACTTTAGATTCTCTGTAAGGAGCCCAGAAGTTAGTAACATCCCACAACAAATCTACGTGAGCGGCTACATATTTATTATGTTGCATAAACTGTGCGCCATCACCTTCAAAACCGTGGATAATACCACCATTTAACTGGGTACGGAATCCTAAATACGGATTAAACCACTTACCAAAAGATACTTGTGGAGCGAAGTTTAAACGATTCTTGAAATCAGCCTCTCCATTTTGGTCTCCTAACAATACGCTGGCTCCACCCGCAATTGAAATAAACCAATTGTCGCGAGCTTTATTCTTCTTGAAATTAGTCTTATAACCAGCCTCATTGCTGAACCCCACCTGCGGTTGATATTCCTGTGCTGCCACAGAGAATACAAAACCTGATAACAAAGCTAAAAGTAAAACCTTAGTCTTCATATTTTCAACATTTTAATTAAACAATCAATTACCTAATATCTTAAAATTGGCACAAATTTAACTCTTTTTGTAATTACAACAAATAAAATCTTCAAATTGTTTCGAACTCACTCGAAATAGTTCAAAATTTTATAGCCCCCCTCTTTCAGATAAGACTCCTTCTTCATTAGTTTTATATCGTTCTTCATCATATCCTCAATTAAAGCCGCTAATGAATACTCCGGTTCCCACCCTAAACGAGTACGTGCCTTCGTAGCGTCACCGATCAGCAACTCTACTTCCGTAGGGCGGAAATACTGCGGATCTACTCCCACAACTTCCTCACCCACACGTTTCTTAAAGTTTTCCAGATAGGCATCACCAACCTTCTTGACGAACAATCCCTCGTCTATCGACTCTATGATAGCGACCTCGTCTATCCCTTCTCCTTTAAAGCGGATTCCCACGCCAATTTCCTCAAAAGCCATACGGATAAAGTCCCGAATCGTGGTAGTAATCCCGGTAGCTATGACATAATCCGAGGGTTCATCTTGTTGCAAAATAGCGTACATGGCACGCACGTAATCTTTTGCGTGTCCCCAATCCCGTTTGGAGGAAAGATTACCCATATAAACCTTTTTTTGCATACCCAAAACGATACGTGAAACCGCCCGGGTTACCTTACGGGTCACGAATGTCTCTCCCCTTAATGGAGACTCATGATTAAACAAGATGCCATTGGAAGCGTGCATATGATAGGCTTCCCTGTAATTCACCGTAATCCAGTAACCGTATAGTTTCGCTACCGCATAAGGGCTTCTCGGATAGAAAGGAGTAGTCTCCCTCTGCGGCACCTCTTGCACCAAGCCATACAACTCGGATGTAGATGCCTGGTAAATACGCGTCTTCGGGATCAAGTTCAGCAAACGGACCGCCTCTAGGATACGCAATACGCCCAAACCATCCGCATTCGCAGTATATTCGGGAGTGTCGAAACTTACTTTTACATGGCTCATGGCGGCCAGATTATAGATCTCGTCCGGTTGAACCTCGCCAATGATACGTGTAAGATTCAAACTATCCGTTAAATCGCCATAATGCAAAATCAAATTACGGTTTTCCACATGCGGATCTTGATACAAATGATCGATACGGTCCGTATTGAACATGGAAGAACGACGCTTGATACCGTGTACCGTATATCCTTTCTTGATCAAGAACTCAGTAAGATAAGCCCCATCCTGTCCCGTAATACCCGTTATTAACGCTACTTTGCCCATTTCTCTAATTTTCAATTTTCAATTCTCATTTTTCAATTCCCAAGTACCATTCATAGAGTCGCTTCACGCCCTCCTCGATCTCGATCGTATGGCGCCAACCCAAGGCATGCAACTTGCTTACATCCGTCAGCTTACGAAGCGTACCGTCCGGCTTGGACGAGTTAAACCTCAACTCGCCCTCGAACCCGATCTCTCGCCGGATCAGTTCGGCGACCTCACGGATCGAAAGCTCGATACCCGTACCTATATTAATATGTGTATTCCGGACCTCGCCCTCCTTCTGGCGGACATCCTCGAAATCCACGTGTTCCATGATATAAACAGAAGCGTCGGCCATCTCCTCGCTCCATAAAAACTCACGAAGCGGCTTGCCGGTTCCCCACAGCTCCACCTCGCCCGGACGGATACCCTGTTTATCCAATACGGAGAGTATCTCCGGCTCGGAGGCCTTCCCAGACACGCCCTCTACCGGACGAATGTCCATATCCTTACGCAAGGCCTCCCAATCTCCTGTATGCAGGCATTTCGCCAGATGGATCTTACGGATCATGGCTGGCAACACATGCGAGGTCTCCAGATTGAAATTATCATTCGGCCCGTAGAGGTTGGTAGGCATCACGGCGATATAGTTCGTACCGTATTGCAGGTTGTAACTCTCGCACATCTTGATACCCGCTATCTTGGCGATCGCATAAGGCTCGTTGGAATATTCCAAGGGAGATGTCAGCAAGCAATCCTCCGGCATCGGCTGCGGAGCCTCACGGGGATAGATGCAGGTGCTTCCCAAGAATAATAATTTCTTTACATTGTTTTTCCAAGAGGCATGAATGACATTATTCTGGATCATCAAATTATTGTAGATAAAATCGGCACGGTACAGACTGTTCGCCATGATACCGCCGACGTGCGCCGCCGACAAGAACACATAGTCCGGCCGTTCGGCTGCAAAGAACTCGTTCACAGCGGCTTGATCCGTCAGATCCAGTTCCGCATGCGTACGAAGCAGGAAGTTCGTATACCCTTTGCTACGCAAATTATTCAGGATGGCGGAGCCTACCAAGCCCCGGTGACCGGCAACAAATATTTTACTGTCTTTTTCCATCGATATCTCGTATTCTGAACTACTTCTACTTATTAATCAACCTCATCAAATACTGGCCGTACTGATTCTTAATCATCGGCAAAGCCACTTGCTCAAGTCGCTTCTCATCAATCCATCCTTGCTTGAAAGCGATCTCCTCCAGACAAGCCACCTTCAGTCCCTGTCTCTTCTCGATCACCTCCACGAAAGTAGATGCCTCAGACAACGAGTCGTGAGTCCCGGTATCCAACCAAGCGAATCCACGTCCCAATAGCTGCACTTTCAACTCCCCATCCTTCAAGAACCACTGGTTCACGGTAGTGATCTCCAGCTCTCCACGGGCGGATGGCTTGATATTCTTGGCCACGCCCACCACCTTGTTCGGATAGAAATACAATCCTACCACGGCGTAATTCGACTTCGGTTCCTTCGGTTTCTCCTCGATACTGAGGACGTTCCCATCCGCATCGAACTCGGCCACGCCATAGCGTTCCGGATCGTTTACGTAGTAACCGAACACGGTCGCTTTTTGTTCGTTCTCCGCCTTGTCAACGGCCTCTTTTAACATACGGGTAAAGCTCTGTCCGTAAAAGATATTATCGCCAAGTACCAAGCAAACGGAGTCATCGCCGATAAAACGCTCTCCAATGATGAAAGCTTGCGCCAATCCGTCCGGTGAAGGCTGCTCGGCATATTCAAAACGAACGCCATAATCGGAGCCATCGCCCAGTAAACGACGAAAGCCCGGCAAATCCTGAGGGGTCGATATAATAAGAATCTCCCGTATCCCTGCCAGCATGAGCACGGATACCGGATAAAAAATCATCGGCTTATCATAAATAGGTAGAAGTTGCTTGGAAACTCCTTTAGTGATCGGATACAAGCGGGTACCCGATCCACCGGCTAAAACTATACCTTTCATATTCTTTCCATTTTGTTCGACAATACTCGCTTAGGATCGATTCCACACCGTCCCTAAAACTATACAAAGTTAAACAAATAATAATAGATTAGCGCATGGTTTTCAAAAAATCGTCCATATTCTGATACAATGGGACGCCATAGCGCGCACAAGTTAAGCGCACATTATCATAGCGGTAAAAGCCGGGCTCGCAAATCACCCGCAACTTTCCGGAGCGCATAAACAGCCCCATCTCCAATAAAGTTATCGGGGATTTGCTGCTCGCCAGAATGTTCATGATAATCAGATCGGCTTTCTCCAGATGCTCCAGTTCCCAATTCACTTGATGCTCAAAATCGGACATCTCCCCGCTCAACCCTTTATCTCTACGAGGATTGAACAAGAGATACCGTCCCTCCGGAAGCGCCCGGAACCAGTCGCAGGTAGCCTTTTGCCAATCCACGCTTTTCCCCATATCAATCGTGCCGGCCAAAAAGATTTTTTGGTATACAGCTTCATCAAAATCCTTATTTTCAGTATCGGGATACAAGACAATGACCTCAGATTGGGCAAACCCTCCCATCGGCACCAAAAACAAATATAATATACACAGTACAATATTTCTCATATTCATGTCTCAAAGCTTACTTTTCAAGCAACAAACTTCGCAAAAAAACATGAATCCAACAAATACATTCACTTTAAATGAAGGCAACAGTCTTGTATATACTAATAGGATATCACGAGAAGTAGTACTTACTTGGACGGTGAAGTATATCTCCTAGGGTACTTGCAGTATATCTTCTCCAAGGAGAGGAGTATATGTAAACACTCGATTCAAGGCAAAACGTATAGTATCTTATCTCACTACAAATCAAGTCATAGGAACATGATCACAAGATTCCGAAAACATGTACGTGTTTTTCCAAAAAGTCGTACGTGTTTTTTCGAAAACACGTACATGTTTTTTGGAAGGACTCGGCATGTAGCAAAATCATGGGTTCAGCCCATAAATCGTAGCCTGTACGGCATGCGATAAGATATAGGCCGCAGGCGTATCGTTTGAGGGGGAATAGCCTTTGGAGAGCCTCTGGATTACGGGCTCCTTGTTCGTGCCCAGTATCGGGACCAATAAGGGAGCGCCGTTCAAGATAAGCGGTCCCGTCATGGTGATCCGGTATTGGCCGGTAGAAGGTTGCTGGGATACCGCATAGTTACGGCTATCCGACAATAGCTCCATGGTGGTAGGGAAAATGGATGCCGTATGGGAATCCTCACCTACGCCGAGGATGATGCAATCGAACGTAGGCATTTGGTTGAACAACGGCAAGAATTCCTTTACGACCCATGAATAACGCATCGCCTCGGTACCCGGCTCGTTCTCGCCCTTGATCCGGTGAATATGGTCTGCCTGGATACGCAAAGGCGTAAAAAGCAAACGATTCGCATGACCGTAATTACTATCCGGGCTTGTCGGTGGAACGCAACGCTCGTCCACCCAGAAGAAACGGATGTTATTCCAGTCAATCTTATCCTTATACTCATCTACCCAGAGGGAAAACATATGCTTCGCCGTCTCCCCTCCCGAGAGCGCTAGGTTAAACGGAGCGAAGTCTTTCCGGCGAATCATCGCCATCATATCCTCCGTCATCGACCGAAGCGCCTCTTTCATCTCATTATATCTCTTTATTTCCATAAAATTATCTTCTTTGGCAGGCGCAGACTTTCTTTTCCGCACCTAAAATAACAGTTTCCTCCGGTCCGTCCTCGCCCGGCTCATAGAAGAATAAGTTCTTCGAACCCTCCTCTTTCCAATGGAGCAAGATCGGATCGATAAATTTCCAGCTAGCCTCCAAAGCGTCGCTACGAGCATACAGGGTGGAATCGCCCAGCATGGCATCCAGCAACAGACGCTCGTAAGCGTCAGGAAGATAGCTCTTCGAGAGGGAATCGTAGCGGAAGTCCATGCTGACTTGCTTCACCTCGAAACCGGCTCCCGGCATTTTCAGCCCGAACTTCAAGGATATACTCTCGTTCGGTTGGATACGGATGGTCAATTTATTGCAGGAACCTCCCGAACATTGACCGACAAACAGTTGATGGGGCGTAGACTTGAAGTGGATCACTACCTCCGATGACTTCTCCGGCAACTTCTTTCCCGTATAGAAATAGAAGGGCACACCGCTCCAGCGCCAGTTATCGATGAAGAATTTCATCGCCACATACGTCTCGGTATTCGAGTCGGAAGCTACGTTCTTCTCTTCCCGATAACCGATATATTGTCCGCGGACAACCATCTTATCCATATCCAACACCGTATACGGGCGTATGGAGCGGAATACTTTCACGATCTCGTCACGAATCGGTTCCGGCTCGAATATAGAGGGAGATTCCATGGCGATAAACGACATCAATTGCATTAAGTGATTCTGGATCATATCCCGCATCGCCCCGGCTCCATCATAATATTTCCCTCTATTCTCCACCCCCAAAGTCTCAGTAGCGCTGATCTCGATGGAATCGATATAATTATGATTCCACAATGGCTCGAAAATACCGTTTGAGAAACGCAATACCAAGATATTCTGCACGGTCTCTTTCCCCAGATAATGGTCGATACGATAAATCTCCTCCTCATGGAAGATATGTCGTAAATGATCGTTCAACTGGCGGGCAGACTCCAAGCTGGTACCGAACGGCTTCTCTACGATGATCCGCCTGAAACCATCTGGAGACTCGGTCTTGTTCAAACCGCTCTCCAGCAAACATTGCGGGACGATCTCGTACATCACCGGCGGGGTAGCCAAGTAATAGATGATCTTATCCGGCAAGTCATGTTTCTCTTGCAAGAACTCGATGCGCTCACGCAATTTGTAGTATTCATCGGCGTTCGTGGAATCGAAGGCGAGGTAATAGACATTCTCCAAGAAGTCATCGATCAAGCCCTCGTCGTAAGTCTTTCCCTTCTGTGCCTCCAAGATATGCGTATGTTGCTCCGCACGGAACTCCTCATCACCATAAGCGGTACGGGCGGCCCCCAAGATGCAGAAGCGGTCGGGCAGCAAGCCCCGGACATATAACTCGAACAAAGAGGGAAGCAACTTGCGACTGGTAAGATCGCCCGACGCCCCGAATATAACTAATAATTGATTATCTGCTTTCTTCATACCTTTATACGTTATAAGTTCCAGAAACCGTCTTTCCTCCCTCACCCGTCCAGTTGGTATGGAAAAACTTACCACGCTCCCAATCGACCCGCTCATAGGTATGAGCCCCGAAATAATCCCGCTGAGCTTGAATCAGGTTAGCGGCAGAATGTGGGGTAGACAATCCATCGAAATAACTCAACCCCGAGCTCATTGCCGGCAAAGCCACTCCATGCAAGGCACCCTCGGCTACCACTTGCCGCCAAGCCAACAAGGAAGACTCGATCTTTTGAATAAAGAACTCATCGAATAAGAGGTTCTCCAGATTCCGGTTCTTCTCATAAGCCTGCGTAATTTTCTCCAAAAAGACAGAGCGTATGATACATCCCTTCCGCCAGATCTTGGCGATCGTACCGTAATCCAACTGCCAATCATATCGCTTGGAGGCTTGGCACAACAAAGAGAATCCCTGTGCATAGGAAACCAACTTAGCGGCATACAAAGCCTGCTTGATCTCTTTCTCCGAGATCAAGGTCTGCCCCAGCACGCCACTCTTCGGATAAAGCGAGGACGCTTTTTTCCGTTCTTCCTGCATGGAAGAAAGCATACGGGCATAAACAGCCTCGGTAATCAACGTCAGCGGATCATTCTCGTCCATAGCGGCGATAGCGCTCCATTTACCGGTGCCCTTCTGGCCGGCGGCATCCAATATCTTATCTAGCAGATAGCCCTCTCCCGCCTCGTCCTTGAAGCGGAGAATATCGGCCGTAATACCGATCAGGTAGCTATCCAGCTCTCCCGTGTTCCAATCCTCAAAGATACGAGCCAAGGCCTCATTGTCCAGATCCAGACGATTCTTCAATAAGGAATACGCCTCGGAAATCAACTGCATATCTCCATACTCGATACCATTGTGTACCATTTTCACGAAATGGCCGGCTCCACCCGGACCAATCCATTGGCAACAAGGCGTCCCATCCTCCAGCTTGGCGGCGATGCTTTGCAAGACATCCTTCACCAAAGGCCAAGCGGCAGGCGAGCCACCCGGCATCACGGAAGGTCCGTACAAGGCACCGATCTCCCCTCCGGAGATTCCGGTACCTACGAAGTACATCCCATGCGCCTCCATCTCCTTCACCCGTCGTTCCGTATCATGGAAGTCCGAGTTGCCACCATCGATAATCACGTCACCGGGTGATAAGTAAGGAATCAATTGAGCCATCAGCTCATCCACCGGGGCACCCGCTTTTACCATCAGCATGATCTTGCGAGGACGCTCGATAGACTCGACAAATTCCTGTATCGTATGGGTTCCTATAAAATTCTTTCCTTTTCCACGACCGCTCATGAAGCGGTCTACCACGCCTTCCTCTCCCGGCGCTGTACGATTATAAACGGATACAGTGAACCCCTTGCTTTCCATGTTCAACGCAAGGTTTTCTCCCATCACGGCCAAGCCGATTAATCCAATATTTGATGTTTTCATATTTATGTTTTTATTTTATTAATCCAAATAGATCATTTAAAGCCTCACTCATCGACGGATGGGTGAATATCGAATCCCGGAGGAACGTGTAATCTTGCCCGAGACGCATCGCCAAGCTAACCGTATTTATGACTTCGCTGGACTCGGCGCAGAATAAGGTACATCCTAGGATCTTCCCGGTATCCGCATCTACCACGGCTTTCAGTAAGCCATCCGTCTGCTCGATGGTACGGGTACGAGGCATGGCGGCGGCGGGCAGGCTGGCCACCTTTATATTTTTCTCCATCTTACGGGCTTGCGTCTCGTTCAACCCGACATGGGCCAACGGAGGATCGATGAATACGGAATAAGCCACTGCTTCCCGATCGTCCAAGCTCCGGAAACCATTACCAAACAGCTCCTCCCGGATAATACGGTAATCATCCAAAGATAGGTAGGTGAATTGCAATCCACCATGTACATCCCCGATCGCCCAGATATTAGGGATATTGGTACGCAACTTACTATCCACCTCGATAGCGCCACGATTAGTCGTCTGTATTCCGGCGGCTTGCAGATTTAGGCTTTCCGTATTCGGTTTACGGCCGGTAGCCAAAAGCACCGCCTCGGCATCCAGCCGCAAGGTATCTCCCGAGATAGCGTTACGGCAGATCACCGTAGCCCGCTCGGCATCCTGCTCGATCGTCTGCACGACCGTATTCAAATGAATGGTGATCCCTTTTTTCTCTAGCGTAGACTTCACCGAATCGGCGATGTCCCGGTCCTCACGAGGGATAAACACCTCCCCTGCCTCCAAGATCGTTACCTTCGATCCAAAACCGGCGAACATGGAAGCGAATTCCAGCCCGATATATCCGCCTCCGACAATAACCAGATGCCGTGGCAGTTTCTCCAGTTCCATAATGGAAGTACTTGTATATACGTAAGGATTATCCTCGATACCGCTTATCGTAGGAATAATCGTCGTGGCTCCGGTATTGATGAATATCTTCTCGCCTTCCAGCAAGAAAGAGTCCGTATCCGTTTTCACGACAATCTCATAAGGGGAACGAAAAGAAGCCTCTCCGGTATAGACCGTTACGGTCTCCCGATCATCCAGATTCTTGAAATTCTTCTCACGAAGCAAAGAGGTCAGTTTCTCCTTGGCGAGGATAGCCTGTTTAAACTCCTCCGCATATTGCTCGAAGGTAGAAGGTCTGCGATACCCTGTCACTTGAGCGTAATGTACAAGCGCTTTCGTCGGTATACAGCCGATATTGATACAAGTACCTCCGTACATACCCGTCGAACGCTCCACCACAGCTACATTCCATCCATGGTTGGCCAAATCCGCCGCCAAGGTTTTTCCACCTTTCCCAAAACCAATAATAATCGCGTCGTACTTTTTCATCTCTGATTTATCTTCTTTTCGTTAGACATTAAAATAACATTCGTTTTAACCTAATTGTTGCGAATTTCATATCGCAAAAATAGCTCCAGCCCCTATTTTACAAAATGGCTGTTCAACCTATAAGTTTAGCCATTTTTCCCGAAACAAGAAAATAACGAACAAATACCCCCTATTTTTTGTTCTTTACCTATAATATTTATACCCTATGATCACAACACTTATAATACTGGCCCTATCAGCCGTTTTCTTTGTTAATGGAAAATTACGTTCCGATCTTGTCGCTCTATGCGCCCTCGTCTTATTAATCGTATTCAACATACTTACACCCGAAGAAGCGCTTTCCGGCTTCTCCAATCCTATCGTCATCATGATGGTCGGGTTATTTGTCGTAGGAGGAGCTATCTTTAAAACGGGATTGGCCAAGATGATCAGCAGCAAGATACTCCGTCTAGCGGGAAAAAGCGAATTGAAATTATTCATATTGATCATGATGGTCACCGCTTTTATCGGGGCGTTCGTCAGTAATACGGGTACCGTGGCCCTCATGCTTCCGATCGTAGTGAGCATGGCGGCAAGCGCCAATATCAGTCCCGGGAGGTTCTTGATGCCCTTGGCTTTCGCTAGTAGCATGGGCGGAATGGCCACGCTGATCGGTACGCCTCCGAACCTCGTGGTAGATGAGGTGCTATCCAACGCCGGATTCACGGATCTATCGTTTTTCTCGTTTACGCCTATCGGGGTTATTTGTGTGCTTATCGGCTTGGTCGTCTTGATTCCCCTAAGCAAATTCTTCTTGGTAAAAAAGGAGGATGGCAAAGACACGAAGACTACAACCGGGCACTCCCCAAAAGAGTTAGCCAAGAAATACCAATTATCGGATAATCTATATCGGATACAGATCAGGCCCGGTTCCCGGATCGGAGGGAAAAAATTGCAAGAATTAAATATTACGCAGGCTTATAATCTCTCCATTCTGGAGATACGCCGGCAGTCGTCCTCTCAAGGACGTTTCCTTAAAACCGTAGACCAGTCCTTAGCCGGCCCACATACGGAATTACAGGAGAACGATATCCTCTATGTGTTCGGCCCGTTCGAGAAAGTAAACCAATTCGCCAAAGAACAGAATCTGGAGCTTACGGATACCCACGTATCCGAATATGTTGAAGGGGCGGAGGTTGAAAAGCTGAGCGTTCGGGAGATCGGTATCGCCGAGGTCTTATTAATGCCCGACTCGAAATTGATAAATAAGGCGGTAAAGGACTCTGGTTTCAGGGATAAATATTCCGTGAATATCTTAGGCATCCAACGGAAAGGGGAATATATACTGAATGATATAAAAGATATAAAGATGCATGCCGGCGATATCCTTCTAATACAAGGCACATGGGACAGTATCGCTCGCATGAGCCAAAAGCAATCGCAATGGGTGGTATTGGGCCAGCCCTTAGAAGAGGCCTCTAAAGTCACTCTGGATTATAAAGCCCCTGTCGCCGCCTTGATCATGGTCTTAATGATTGCCGCCATGGTATTCGACTTCATCCCGATTCCTCCGGTAGCGGCGGTAATCATAGCGGGAATATTGATGGTATTAACCGGATGTTTCCGTAACGTGGAAGAGGCTTATAAAACGATTAATTGGGAAAGCGTAGTCTTGATCGCCGCCATGTTACCCATGTCGCTAGCCTTAGAGAAGACAGGCGCCTCCAATCTTATCTCGGAGAAATTGGTGAGCGGACTAGGCGATTACGGACCGCTCGTCTTGATGGCCGGAATTTATTTCACCACCTCGCTACTGACCATGTTTATCAGCAACACGGCCACGGCGGTACTGGTAGCCCCTATTGCCCTTCAATCCGCCATAGCCATCAACGTTAGCCCTTATCCGTTCCTGCTGGCGGTGACGGTAGGTGCCAGCATGTGCTTCGCCTCCCCCTTCTCTACGCCACCCAACGCACTCGTTATGTCCGCCGGAAAATATACATTTATGGACTATGTAAAGGTGGGGTTGCCTTTACAAATCGTGATGGGAATCGTTATGGTATTTATATTACCTTTATTATTCCCATTCTAAACATTCGCACACGCATTTTAGTTTTATATTTGCAGTTTGTAAAACAGTACAAGAAAATTTATGGATATACCGTTTAAACCGATTAGGTTAGAAGACAAAGAGATCATAACCTCATTTACATTTCCCAGCGATTATCGCAATTGTGATTTCTCATTCGCGAACATGTGCAGTTGGCGTTTCTTATATGACAGTGAATTCGCTATCGTGGATGGCTATTTATTAATCCGTTTCATGATCGAGGACAAGAGCCGTTTCGCCTATATGATGCCTGTCGGGGATGGAGATTTAGCGGGTGCCGTTCGTTTGCTGGAAGAGGATTCCTTAAAATATAGACATCCGCTCTGTATGCTGGGTATCACCCCCGACGCCAAGGAGCAACTGGAAGGCGCACTTCCCGGAAGCTTTTTTTATATCCCAGAACGGGATTATTTCGATTACATTTATTTACGGGAGGATTTAGCGACCTTACGGGGTAAGAAATACCAATCCAAACGTAATCATATCAATAATTTCAAGAAACAATATTCGTACGAGTATGTCCCTATCACGCCGGATATCGTCCCCCAATGCCTAAAACTGGAATGTAAATGGTATAAGGCGAACAATGGAGATAATGACGAGGAAGAGCTTAATGACGAACGTCGCTCCCTTACCTATGCCTTGCATCATTTTGACAGCCTAGGCCTGATCGGTGGCGCTCTCCGGGTGGATAACGAGATTATCGCTTTCTCTTTCGGGGCCCCCATCAACCATAATACATTCGGAGTACACGTGGAAAAAGCGGACGTGAATTTTGACGGAGCATATACGGTGATCAACCAAGAGTTCGCCTCTCACCTTCCGGAACAGTATACTTACGTGAACCGGGAGGAGGATCTCGGCATACCGGGGTTGCGCCAAGCGAAGCTTTCTTATCAGCCTACCATACTATTAGAGAAGAGTGCCGCAATAAAAAAGCAACTTACGCAAACTAAATAAATTATGGACAAGAAACAACAAATCGTAAACTTATGGCGTACCTGCTTCGGGGATTCCGAGGCATTTATCAGCCTTTATTTTGATCGTGTTTACAAGGACGAGAACGCAATGACCATCGAGAAGGACGGTAAAATAGTTTCTGCCTTGCAGATAGTTCCTCATACGATGACTTATTTGGGTACCGAGATCTCGGTAGGCTATATCTCTGGGGCGTGCACGACTCCGGAAGAAAGAGGGCAAGGGCTTATGCGACAACTCTTGCAAGAGACATTCGAGGAAATGGAACGGCGTGAGATCGCTATCTCCGCCTTAATCCCTGCCGATCCTTGGTTATTCGACTATTATAGGGAACAGGGTTATACCGAGGCATTCGATTATTCCGTAGAGACATATATCCGCCCGAATACGCCGGTTCAACTCCCGAAGATAACGGTTATCCAACCGGAGGTACCGACAACCGACGAATTGTTCGCTTATTTCAACCGCAAATTACGTGAACGCCCTTCCTGTATCTTGCACTCGCAGGATGATTTCATCACGATACTTCGTGATCTGCAATTAGATAACGGGGGGATGTACACGGCCTTGGACGAGAACGAGAAGGTGGTTGGCATGGCTTTCGCACTGCCTCTTGAGGCGGGTACAGCGCCGTCCGACAAAAAGCTTTTTATCAAGGAACTTCTTTACGACTCGGAAGAGATCAAGGAATTACTATTGCAAGAGCTTACCCTGCAAAATAACATATCGCAAGCGACGGTCAATACCCCTCCCACCCCTCCGGGTACCTTACCTATGGGTATGGCCCGCATCATCGACACGAAACGCATGATCCACCTCTGGCTATCCAAACAACACGAAAGCCCTGTCTCCAAAAAAGATTTGGAACAAATGGATAACCAAACGCTAACACGACAGTTGATGGGTTATCAGGGGAGGATGGCTTATATGAGTTTGATGCTGGATTAATGCCAATAAAATAAAAAGGGATGTGCCTCTGCGACACATCCCCATTATAATATGCATTATCTCTTTATTCTGTTTTATTTATTAATAAATCGTATTTTATTACATTTTCATCTACATAATTTAAATACCAACCCGGCGTATTATCACCTTTAATCCAACTCCCGAAACCTTCATAAGCATCATCGATACGAATCGTCTCTTTAGGATAAGTAGCGAAATCTTGTGAAGGTATACTTAAAGCCCACATCAAACCAGTTTCATTCGACACATAGTCTACCGTACTATTATCACTAGAAGCGGCTTTATCCGTACCTTTATAACCCGCTATATGAACTTCATTTCTACGATCAGAATCAAAGCCATTGGTAACAATAAAGAGATTAAAATTATTAACGTTTATGACTCCATCTATTGGTGTATTAAAATTAATTGTTACCTCATTCTCTACGGGGGTCATTGTTACTTTATAAGTATTAATGGGTGTTCTTTCCGAGCTACCTAATAGAGAATGGGCATCTGAAAACAGCTGAATCACAGCATTCGTCTGTCCTTGCTCAGCGTCAGAAACCGCCGATGCAGAAATACCATCCAATTGGAAACCAACCCCAATTTGCTTTGTAGCGCCAGTGGCATATAGCGTATAGATGATTTTAGCAGACTCCGTCTTGTCCCCGATCTTTTTATTATTTATCTGGATACCTATTACCAAATCATTCATATCATAATCGCCGGTAGCGGGCCAATTATCCTCAAATAAATAAGTATAAGGTAAAGTCTCAACTTCTTCATACGACGGATCTTGATCTCCATCTCCTTCTCCCGGATTATGGTTACCTGAGTTTCCATTACAATCATCGTCATCTATTTCCACAAATCCTTGTCCTTCAGAAAACGCCACACTCGATTCTGACACATAGACAGGGTTCCATCGGTCTGTGTTCGCAGAATGCTTTTCGCATTCTACATTGATTTTCTTCTGATAACTCAAAACCTTATAGCCACTAATATCTACATTCTCCACCTTAAACAGAGCATAATCCGTATCGCTTCCGCGTATCACACTTGCTTGACCGGTAAACGAAGCTTTCTTGCCCTCCCACATAGATTTAGTATCCATAAATAAGGTTAATCCCTTTGCATCAAGATGTTTAACATCCATATAGGCGGCCGGAGCCAGATTAATAACTCCATTAGATATCACATCAAATTTCTCTGATTCAAATTTACAAAAGTTGTCTATGGCTCCATTTGTCATAGAAACATGTTTAGCATCAAATTCATGCTTATTCACAATATGGTTTCCATCATTTTGCATATTAAGCTCCTCAACCTCGAAATCACCTGTATTGTAAATCGAGGCATTTGAATCAGATGATATAGATTTAGCATAAAAATCACCCTCATTTACAATAGAAGTAGCATTTGTTAAATAGATTGACAACTGATTTTTATTATCATCATCACCAAATTCTCCTCCTTTTTGGACTGCGATCCTAGAAGTTCCAATAACACTTATTCTAGAATTCCCTTTAGCCGTTTCAACTTTGCCTCCATCTAAAATATAAACAGAAGTTCCTGTCTCAAATTGCAAATCATTATTAACGATTTGCCAAATTCCTTCTATATAAATACGAATATCACCTTCACTGGGTAAAACAATCTCACCATTAAGGATACTACCTTTTGGAATTAAATAGGTCTTACCTTTCTCCAAAGTAATTTTCTTCTGACCAGAAATTTTCATACAATCAGAGCCATAAGAATAATTAACTTCTGGGATATCTGTATTGTCACTCCGTAATTGAGAACTTATGCTTTTTGTCTTAGTTCCAAGCCCGCCTATATTACAAATCATATCCCCTTCAATAACATCAAACGCATAAACAGCCGCCCTCTTAAAAGGATCCGTAACGCGAATATATATGACAGGCATCGCATCTGGAATATTAAGGCTTATGCAATATGGCAATTTACTATTCGTTTTTTGCCCTGAACCTGAAATCAATTTCGCATTCTCTCCAATAATCGGATTACCAATAAAAGCTTCAACCGTATAATAAAATTCACCATTATACTCATCCTTAACATTCACTGTCAATGTTTTTGATTTACCAATAGAGAAAGAACCATCCGCAGGAACTTCGGGCTTTGGCACTGGATCGGGATCCGGATCCGGTTTCGGCTCATACACATCCGTCGTACAAGCAACCATCAGCACCGCAAACAGGAACAGTGCCATGAAATTTACTTTCGTAAAAATACATCTCTTCATATGCTTAATCATTAAATATTTCCCCTATAACATCATTAAAAAAAGAAGTTGTATATTTTAATCAACTTATTGAGTATTATCAACAGCAAAGGTAGATTTTATTATAATGCGAAGTTCTTAAACGCACAAATATTATCACATCAATTAACTATAATTAATAATACTCCAAAGAAAAAACCTTTGATAAATAGACAATATTTATTCCATGTCATGTTAAAAAAGAATAATAAAAGACTATTCACCCTACTCCAACCATTCAATCAGCTTATCAGCCAAAGTTACTGTTCCCGGCAAAGGTGGTTGGTGCCGATGTGGAGAAAGCCCCTAGCGATTTTCTCTTGGCAATAACATACCATCTGGCAATTTGACAAAATGAAAACTAAAGTCTCGGAGAATCGATTTTTTCGGGCAAAGGTACGGCTCGTTTCTAAATACGAGAAGAAAAAGCAGCATTTGTCTCGTTGACAGATGAATACAGAAAAACAGCCTCTCGCTCCAGCGAAATTAATTCATCGTATCTCATATTTTGAGGCAAGAAAAGGGTAAAAGCAGTGTTACGATAGGGTTATAGCACGGTAAGAATGCCCATTCATGAGTACTCATAACCCTATGCGTGACCGCTCATAATGCCTAACGCAAGTATCGGCATTGGGCAATACGACCTATCGCAACAGGTTTCGCCACCTATCGTGTACAAAATCGGCCCCTTTTTCAAGAAAAAGCGTGTTTATTGCCACACCTATCTCATTATCTTGTCACTTTCGCACGAAGGGTATGTCAACATATTCGTATAATATGAAGCAAATAGTCAGAATAAGCTTCTATTTCGCAACAGACCCATCATACAAGCCAGAGGCTCCCAATAGGCCTTAAGCACTCACATAAAACACGGAATTTTCAATCCAACTGATAAATCTTCAGCTTATTGTAAAGCGTCTTCCGGTCGATGCCCAATAACTGGGCCGCGCGGGTCTTATTGTTGCCGCACTCTTGGAGGGCCTTACGGATAAGGTCACGTTCATGCTCCACGTTTTTAAGCTGGATGTTGGTGTGCGACGGGAGGTTCTCCGTCAGTTCCTCCGGGAGTTCCTTGCGGGTGATGTAGCGGCCGGTCGCCAATAAGGTGGCGTACTTGATGACGTTCTTCATCTGCCGCAGGTTACCCGGCCAGGAATAGGATTGGAACAATTGCATGGTATCGTTGTCGAAACCGATGATATCTTTCTGGAGCTCGCTATTCGCCAGATCGAGAAAATGATTGGCGAACAAGAGCAAATCCTCTTTTCGCTCTTTCAAGTCCGGGATACGGATCGTGAACTCATTGATACGATGGTACAGGTCCTCACGGAAATCTCCTTTCTCGATCGCCTGCCGCAAGTTCTCGTTCGTAGCAGATATCAGACGTACGTTGATGGCGATCTCCTGATTGCTCCCGATCGGCTTCACCTTGCGCTCCTGCAGGGCACGCAATAGCTGGACCTGCACCTCATACGTCAGGTTCCCGATCTCATCCAAAAATATCGTACCGCCTTGGGCCGCCACGAACGCCCCGGTCTTGTTCTCGATCGCCCCCGTAAAAGAACCTTTCACGTGGCCGAAGAACTCGGAAGCCGCCAATTCCTTGGGGATAGCGCCGCAATCCACGGCGACAAACGGAGCCTTGCTACGATTACTTTGCTCGTGAATCCGACGGGCGATATACTCCTTACCGGTACCACTAGCGCCGGTCACCAATACCGACATATCCGTCGGGGCCACCAAACGCACATGCTCATAAAGCTGGCGGGCCGCTTGGCTCTGCCCCTCGATATAAAGATCCGGGGCCGAGGGAACCGGAGCTCTCGCCGGAGCCTTCTCCTCCACGCGCACGAGTTCCTTGATCTTACCCAGCAACTCATCCGGATTCAACGGCTTGGCAATATAATCCGCCGCTCCCAGCTTCATCGCCTGAACCGCCGTTTGTATCTCCGCATAACTGGTCATCATGATAAGGGGTAAGGAAGGATGAGTGCTTTTCAGCCATTTCAATAAGTCGATCCCGTCACTATCCGGCAGGCGTAAATCCGATATAACCAAATCGAACGCTTCCTCCCCCAGCCTCCGTTTAGCATCGGAAACAGAGGACGAGGATCTTACGACAAACCCTTTCTTACCCAGCCATGTGGTAAGCATCAAGGAAAAAGTTATATCATCTTCAACGATTAGAATCGACAACATACCCACTCAGATTATTTATAGTAACCACAAAGGTAAATAAATAAAACGAATCAAGAAAACATCCACGTAGCTTTACGCCATACTCCCTCGAAAGGACCTTGTTTATGATGGGCCAGCCACCAGTGGCAAAAACCTAGCTGGAGAATGAAAAGAAGGATTCCTACGGCGAAGCTGGCGGTCGTTCCCAGATCGTCATACAGGGATAAACCGTATCCGAAATAGATAAAAGAGCCTACCATCGATTGCGTGAGGTAATTCGTCAAGCTCATTTTCCCGTAAGGCACAAGCCCGTGAAGCACCTTATGCGGCGCCTTCCACTGCCACAAAAAGATAAAGGAGGATACCAATACGCACATGAACGAGAAATTACGCAAGGAAGACACGATCGTACTCATCGGGCGAAGCTCTTCGGTACGCTCCAGCAAACCGGGTAGGGAAAGGGACAGATAATAGAGGGGAATGAAACAAACTACCCCGATAACAAAGGTCCTTGTCCAAAACGTCCGATGCTTCTCCGGATCGACAAACAATCCCTTGCGCCCCAACAACATGCCCAGCATAAAGAGAGCCGATGTCTGGAAGAAACGTCCATAGCTCCAAGCCCAGAGAAGGCTATACAGCTGCCCGTCCCACAGATTAGACTTGACCATTTCCCAAAAGCTAGCACCTTCCATATACGGATAGATCCGCATACAGTGCACCAGCCATTGTTCCTTGGATGCCACATATTCCGGATGCATCAAGGCATACATGAATTTACCCCATTCCATGGGCTGTAGCATCAAAAACACGGCGATCGCCAATACCATCTTATTACTCAACTTGCAAACCGGTATCAACACAATACCCAAGATCGAATAAAGCACCAATATCTCCCCCGGGAAGAACGAGGCGTTGAAGCAACCGATAAAGAATAGGAGCATCAACCGCCAGAAGAAACGAAGCCGGAAGTCCTTCCCTTTCCTCGCTTGGTTATCAAACTGGATGAAAAAACTAAAACCGAACAGCAGGGCGAAAATAGCGTATGCCTTCCCGGAAAAGAGGAAGAACAAGGTATCCCATACCCCTTTATCCAAGGCTTTCATAAAATCGGTAGTAGCCTCCGGAAAATTATACAAGTTAAAATGCTCGATATTATGCAATAGGATAATAGCCATAACAGCAAATCCTCGTAATGCGTCGACCACCTCGATACGAGGTCGGGATTGTAGTGCGTGTTCCATGATATGATTCAGTAGATTTTATTATTTCGTGGCAAAAGTAACGAAACTAAATAGAAAAAGCATCCTCGAAAGGATGCCTTTTTCTTTTGCAGACTTAAATTGAATACTCAGGACTTAATCTTTCGCCATGAATAAATTCATGACTTTTGTTTTTAACGGTTTAAATGTAGAAACGCCCACTTGCGATTTCATTAAATAGATAGCGAATATCGTGCCAAAGCCAGCGAAACGCACGACAATGAATATCTAACTACTTATCCTTTAACAAGTAATAGATAAATTTTGTTTCTATAAAGTGGAATTTTATTTCAAAAGCATGGGGAAAGGCATTCTACGGATGGGTATTTATTCCACACCGGATTCCACAAGATTACCCGATGGCGGACTCCGCATCCTTCACGATAGCAAGCGCTTGCTCGATTACCTCGCCCAGCAGGTGGTACCAGCCGGAATCGGTCAGCTCCTCATCGTTCTTCTCCAAGATCCGCAGGTGTTGTACCAAAGAATTGGCCCCCAGCATCGTGAACAAGGGAATCAACTTATGAGATATCCGGGAGGCTTCCTCCCGGTCTTTTCCCTCTAACGCTTCCCGAAGCAAGTCAATGCTCTTGCGGGTTTCCTCCGAGAAGGTTTTCAGTATAGAGGCTGAGGCCTCCGTATCCTCTCCGGCAAAAGCGGTCAACGAAGAGAAATTCAACTCGCTCTTTGCCTCCAGATGAAGTGTCAGCAACTCATTCAGCAAGGAGATTAATTGGGCGGCGGTAAACGGCTTGTTCAAGAAACCCGTGAAACCAGCCTCCAGATAATGCTCGTGCTCCTTGGCGATACTGGCGGATAGGGCGATCACCGGGATCTTATCCGTTCCGGGGATACCGGACGTACGTATCCGCTCCAGTAAATGATAGCCATCCAGCATCGGCATCTGTATATCGGTAATAATGGCGTTGAATACGGTGTTCCGCAATAGCTCGAGGACGTTATGCGGATTCGTACAACCTACCACCTGCACGTGACTCTGCTTCAAGAGTTCCTCCGTCAAGGCCAGTTGTAGAGGATCGTCATCTACCAGAAGACAATAGACATCTTGCCCCTCAAACAAGGGTAAAGCCTCGGCCTCACCAGCATCCGAAGCCCCCGCCGTTACGTCCGGCAAGGATTGGTTATCCGCCAAGGGAAGAGGTAGCAAGATCGTGAAATCACTGCCTTTCCCCGGGGCACTATCCAAAGCAAGCGTACCGTTCATCAAGGACAGAAGCTTACGGGTGATGGAGAGGCCCAGACCGAAACCTTCCACCTCTTCCGTATCGGCAAGGCGAGTAAACTCCCCGAATATCCGCTCTTGTTCCTCTTTCGGGATGCCCGGACCGGAATCGCTGACGGTAATGGACAGTTGATAATGGACAGCGGACAGTTTCTGTAAGGAGACAAGTAAAACGACTCGCCCCGCTTCCGTGAACTTGATAGCGTTGGATAAGAGGTTTCCTACGACCTGCCGGATACGGATCGGGTCGCCCATATAGACTTGCCCAGTCTCCTCCGGTTTCAGGTTCAAGACAAACCGTAAGCCTTTCGCCTCCGCTATCGGCTGGAAGCTGGTATAGATCTCATCGAACAAGACTGGGACACGGAAGGGAACGCTATGCACCTCCATCTCGCCGGACTCCAACCGCTGGAAATCCAACAGGTCGTTCACCAAGGAAAGGATATGATCCGAGGAACCTTTCATGTTCTCCAGATAATATTGCTGACGCTCGTCTGGATGGCGGCGTAGCAAAAGCTCGATATATCCGATGATGGAAGAGAGCGGAGCCCGTATATCGTGGCTGATCGTCAACATCAGCTTCTCACGGCTTCGCAATAAGCTCTCGGCGACCTGTTTCGCCTTTTCCAGTTGCATACGGTAATATTTACTTCGTGAGATATCCCGTGAGATAAAGAAGAGGAACAGAAAGGCGATTACCACGGAGACGATCGCGATTCCGGCGATCAAATGGGAGGTCTCCCTTAATAGTACCTGCTTCTTATAGACCCTTTCCAGCGACGCCTCCATCTCCTCCTCCTCGATATTACGGAGCATCTGGTTGATCTCCCGGGTAATCACGCTATTGTTATACCGTAAGTTAGAGGCCCTTTCCAACAACTGATCCATCAGTTGTTGCCGTTGCCAAGCCACACTGTCTTGGATGCTTTTCAGCACGCTGACAATCGTATCGGTCGGATTATAAGCGTTCACCAACGTATCGGTGACGATCTCCCGGGTCGTGTTCACCACGATGCTGGTATCTTCCTTGCCGGGAGAGAACACGTCGGCCAAACGCTTGAAGAATCCTCGCTTCTTACGGGGAACTACCACCGTATCTTGCTTGACCTCTACCCGCTCTTGTACCTGCACCTCGTTTACGATTGTATCCCGGACGGCAATTATTTTCTCGATATTCTCCGTATAAAGACGCTCCGTGTTCGCTTCCTGCCAAGTCTCAAGCAAACGACGGGTATTCCATCGCTTACGCTCCAGCAGTATGTCGATCGTATCTATTTTCAGGAGTTGCATGGAGTCCGTCACCAAGGTCCTCAACGAATCCATGTTATTATGGGCCTTATTCAACGTACGATTGAAGTGGCGGAACTCGTTCTGGGGCATGCCTACCAACTGCCCCAACGCCTCGCTTTCATAGAGCAGGGAGAGCGTATTGGTGACCAAGTACACCTTCCGGCGTGCCTGATGATCCGGCTCGTCCTCCTCGGCCACTTTCTCTACTATATTATAAATGTAAGCGACCGAGCAGACAGCAATGGTAATCAGCAAAATATAGCCTAATATCACCTTGCTAGTAATATGTCCGCTTTGCTCTTTCATATACGGTTGAGATCAGTCTAATTCCTATCATAAGCGATATCCCATTTATCCATCATCTCAAAATCCTGCTTTTTTAAACCGACTTTCCAAAATGGGATCGGGTCGTCATGGTCTCCCAGATACATACGGTCACGTACCTTGAAGGCACGATTCGTTAAGGCAAACGTGGAATCGGCCACCGGAGTCCGCACACCGGCTATATCAAGCATCGTATGGAATACGCTGTTCGTGCTAACCGGATAAGTCTCGTGTGCCTGCGCTTCCAGATATTTCTGGGGATATGACTCCCGGTAAGCCTTCGAGAACCAGATCACATACGGGATATGCAACTGGTAATAGGTCGGTATCGGAGAAGCATGCAGATAACGGGCTCTGGAATCATCGAAGATATCCTCTCCATGATCGCTTAAGTAAAGCATGGATGCCGGAGCATTTGTCTTCGCCAACATATCCACGATTTCCCCCAGCACGTAATCTGTATAGTGGATGGAATTATCATAAGCGTTCCGTAACTCCTTTTTATACGAGGCACGAATTCCCTCCGCCTTATCCGGCCTATAGAAACGGAACTCCTTCGGATAACGTTCATGGTAATTAAAATGCGAGCCATAAGTATGCAGTACTACGAAAAGATTACCGTCCTCTTTATCCAGTTCCTTCTTTAGATAAGGCAGGATCGCCGCATCGTGCAAGGAGGTTAGCGTAGAACCCGTATTAAATGCGCTCATATCGATAAAGGTATCTGCCTCCCGGTAAAAAGCGCCGATCATCGAGGTCGTTAGTTTCTGGTTGGCGATCACGAGCGTACGGAAACCAGCCTCTTTGAAAGCGGTCACGATACTTTTCTCGTCGTAAAGGACTCCATAATTCTCGGCGCTGGCAGCGGACAGGATAATGGGGACACTTTTATGCGTATTATTCGATTGCGTCACCACATCCGTGAAATGCACCAATCCGTCTAAAGCCTCCATACGGGGAGTCGTCTTGCGCTCGTATCCGTAAAGGCTCCATTCCATAGCACGGGAGGTCTCTCCCACTACCAAGACGTAGATCTCCCGTTTTCCCTCAGCTTGTTCCAGCTTAGTGGCGTCGAACTTAAAGTCGGCGGAAGTAATATGATACTTACGGTTCCTCTCCGCCTTATTTATGGCGAAATATAAATTGTATAGGGCGTTAGCCGGATACACATCGTCCTTCCATGAAAACCGGTGATCTTGCAAAGGAGACAGGAAGCAAAGGATCAAGCCCATGACAAACATGCCTAGGCTGATCTTGGCCCATTTCTTCCGGAAAGGATTTCGCAATTTCTCTTTCTGCCGTATCGAACGATAAGCGAGTATTAGAGTAGGCAATGTATAGAAAAAGAATACGCAACCGATCACCAAAATGATATTCCCCAATAATTCGCTAGCCTCGGAAGCGTTCGAGCTGGTAAGGTTCAAATACATATCAACCGCTATCACGGACTGCCCGAAAAGATACAGAAGCACCAACTGCCCCCCATCTAATATAACCTTCGGCAACAGGCACCAAACCACGATCCCCGGTTTACGGGCCACTAACAAAACACCCATCCAAAAGGCCAAAGGTATCAGCAACGAGGCGATACCGACCGTGACGGGAAGCGGTTCCGTAAAAAAGAACACACAGTTTGGGATGATAAATAACAGGGCAAATAAGAAATATAAATGCTCCTGTGAAGATATCCAGCGTATTAACTTTGTAAAATACTTCATTCAATAAAACTTTGCCAACTCTCAATCATTACTCTTCTCAACTAATACCCAGAACCTAAAATTCCGGTAATTGGCAAAGATAGGCGTTATTAAACACATACAAAGCGTATTATACACAAAAAATGTTATTCACAGTCATTACTTCTCCTTCATCCGTCGCCAATACTCCTTGACAGAGTTTTTCACTTCCCTATGTAACAGCAAGATACCAATTAAGTTCGGGAGAGTCATCAAAGCCACGGTGATACCGGATAATGTCAATACTACCACACAATAAAATTATATTTATCTCCTATATTTTCTGGAGGATAGCGATAAACTCATCATTCGTAATGTCTAGCTCCGGCTCTTTGTAATTGACATAATCCTCAAAATAGTCGCTGGCGATATCGGCTACGATCTCCCCTCCGTCCAAGCCATACGAGGAAACTAGTTTCTCCACCCGGTTACGTATCTGGCGAATCACCTGTAAACGATCCTCATAACGATCTGGCTTCTCCTGATCAGTGACGTGCTCATTCCGGGCGATCAAGTAAACTACCGTATAAAATTTCTCCATGCTCCCGAAAACAGGGACAAACAAGGATTTCTTCTCCTCGGGCAGATCTGCCAAAAACTGTTGTATCTTTGTCATAGCTCTTACTCTTTTACCTAATAAAAAAAACAATATACTTTTTGTTCTAAAACAATATACTTTCGTGTGTAAAAGTATATTGTTTCGACAACAAAAGTATATTGTTCTTCTCGAGTCTGTTAAATGATTGAATTCTTCTTCGTAAAATCCAAAATCTCATCAATATAGCCAAAAGCCAATCCTGTTACCGTATCTGCGCAGCCGTAATAGATAGCGATACGTTTCGTCTCCGGATCATGCAAGGCGGCACAGGGAAAGACTACGTTCGGAACGTCTCCCATGCACTCGTAATCCTTTTGCGGGGATAACAAATAAGGTCCGGAGCGGAATTTCACTTTCCAAGGTTGCTCCAAATCCAAGATAGCGGAACCGAAGCTATACACATACCCGTTGCAAGAACGAAGCACGCCGTGGTAAATCAATAACCAGCCTTCGGAAGTCTCGATAGGGATAGGGCCCGCACCGATCTTCGTACACTGCCAAGCGCTATCCTCGAACGCAGCCGGAGACATCACGTGGCGATGTTTACCCCAGAAACACATATCCGGAGACTCGCTATAGAAAATATCGCCGAACGGAGTATGACCGTTGTCGCTCGGACGGCTCAACATGGCGAAGTTTCCGTTAATCTTACGAGGGAACATCACGCCATTACGGTTGAAAGGCAGATAAGCGTTCTCCAGCTGATGGAAGGTCTCGAAATCGAACGTGTAAGCCACGCCGATCGTCGGGCCATGATAACCGTTACACCAAGTCACATAGTAACGATCCTCGATAAAACATACACGGGGGTCGTAGGCATAAACAAACTCGCCGATCTCCTTGTCGTCGCACTCAAACTCGAGTTTTGTCTCAGAGATACTCCAATGAATGGCATCTGCGCTAAAACCTACGTGCAAACGCATCCGGCGATTCGTATCGTCGCATCGGAACACACCGGCATAACCACCTTTGAAAGGGACAACAGCACTGTTGAACACACTGTTCGATGTCGGGAGGATATCACGAGGAATCACCGGGTTCTTCGAATATCTCCACAATACTTCTTTGCTACCCTCGGGACGATCTTCCCAAGGCATATCTGGCAGCGGAGCGCCTACGATTTTCAAATTATCCATAACTAATCCTATTAAAATATTACTATACTAACTTATTACCTTTATCGTCATACGTGAACGGTACGAAATAGGCTACCAAGAATGAAGGGATCATCGCCAGCAAGGTCACGATAAAGAAATACTTATAACCTAGCCAGTCACTCACAAAACCGCTCATCATTCCCGGAAGCATTACGCCAAGGTTCATGATACCTGAGGCGAACGCATAATGCGCCATCTGATGCTTGCCCGGAGCTACCTGTTGCATCATAAACAGCATCAAGCCCACGAAACCGAATCCATAGCCAAAATACTCGAATACGATGGCGGAAGCGATAATGAGACCATTATCAGGCTGGAAACACGCCAAGAACGTGTATACCAAAAACGGTATGTTGAAGCAACAACAAAGCGTAAACAATACCTTTCGCAATCCCTTAGCCGAGATATAATATCCACCGAGCAAAGAACCCAGCACAAACGCCGCCGCTCCAAACGTACCATAATACAAACCGATCTCTTGCTCCGTTAGTCCTAATCCTTGATCAGCTATCGGAGCTTTCAAGAACAAAGGTACGATCTTTATCACGAAACCCTCGGCAAAACGATACAATATAATGAAACAGATATACCACACGATATACTTCTTCGTGAAGAACTCCTTGAAGACCAGCCATAGCTCAGCCATACTTTCCTTCAACGAATGTTCTCCGGTAGCGGCTTTTCCACCCGAAGGCAACATCTTCATATGATAAAAACCAAGCAGGATCATGATCGTACCGCAAAGCAGCATAACGATCATCCAAGCGTATATCATGGCCTCTTTCTCCAATCCTATCCCGGTAAAATATTGCATCATATAACCCGCCAGATAAACCAGACCACCCGTGGCTACGATCTTCGCTAAATTGTAAAACGCACCTTGCCAACCGATATATTTGGCTTGATTCTCCGGTGAGAGCTCTTTCATATAAACGCCATCCGTTGCCACGTCATGCGTAGCCCCGCTAAGCGCTATAATACCTAATAATGCGATAGATAGAGCAAAGAAACTCGGCAAGTTTAACGCCAAGGCCACTAAACCGAATAAGCAACCGGATAACAACTGGGTCAATACGACAAAGAATTTCTTGGTACGATACATTTCCAAAAACGGGCTCCATAAAGGCTTTAAGGTCCAAGGTAACATGATAACCGAGGTCCATAACGCAATCTGGGCATCCGAGATATCCAATCCCTTAAACATGAGTACGGTAACCATGTTCAGCACTACAAAAGGCAATCCCATAGCAAAATAGACACTAGGGACCCAAGTTACAGGGTTTCGACGTTTAGTAGCATTCGTGTTTTTCTCTTCCATGCTTTATTTAGAATTTAGGTGTACAAATATAATTAATAATCCGGATATATCTTTAATCGATCGGACAAATAGAGGAGATCATCCCGAAGGTAGCGTTATCATTCAAATCCCAGACCATCTTTCCGGCTCCGTTTATCTCGATCAACTGCGGGTAATGTCCTTTCGCAGCCTCTCCGTCATGGCCTTGCCAGTTACAGATATACAAACCACCGTCCCGTTTAGGGAGCAACTGGGCAACAAAGAAAAGCTGGGCTCCCTCGATATCGTTCTCATTCACCTTGCGAACGATATCTCCAGTCTCGAAATTCAGCTCTATGAAGCAATGGGCATCACCGCAAGCGACCAGATAATTACCGTTATCCAACGCAGCCACGCTAAACGGGTTACCGTCTACTTTCACGCTTTTCAGCAATTGACCAGACGGGGATATTTCCCGGATCTCAGAGGTAGCGAACAAGGGCACTAAATAATTGCCCTGCTTATTCTTGTTTACTTGACGGAATTGGGCATGGGGTTGCTCGATATGGGTGTCGAAATCCGTTTTCGACAGGATCTCTCCTTTTGCATTCACCTCCATGATCGTCGCCGGGTATCCACACCACGCTAATAAATAATTACCGTTGGGAAGTACACGGGCCGTCTGCATCTCACAGCCTTCCGGAGCGGAGATATTCCAGACCTCCTCATGATCCCGGGTGATTAGCTTCGCCCCTTTCGAATAGGAAAAAAGGATATTCCGGTCGGGAGTAACAGCTACGGAATTACATTCCCATCCTTTTTCCAAGGGATGCTCCCATTCAATTTCTTTCGTGTTCTTGTTTACGATGGCGATTTTGTCCCAGCCGGAACCGCCTAATAAAAGATAATGCGACGCCTCATGACATGCGGAACATACGAGTAGCAGGCATGCGGATAATATAAAAGTATAGATTTTCATGGTTTAAATTATATAAATAAGCAGGAGCAGGTAAAACCTACCCCTGCGATGGATTATTTCGCTAAGTCGCAGAACAACTCATATCCCTGATCAGGCGTGATACCTTGATGCACGACCGCATGAACCGCTTGGATCATGGCGACAGGAGAAGTACTCTGGAATACGTTACGTCCCATATCCACGCCAGCCGCACCGTCGTTGATCGCATTATAACATAATTCCAACGCCTCCTTCTCCGGTAATTTCTTACCACCGGCAATTACCACGGGAACCGGACAAGCAGCGGCTACCTTCTCGAAGCCCTCACAATAGTAGGTCTTCACGATATTAGCGCCATTCTCCGCACAGATACGGGAAGCCAGACCGAAATAACGAGCGTCTCGAGCCATTTGCTTACCAACGGCGGTAACACCCATTACCGGGATATTGTAACGGCTGGCCTTATCGACCGCCTTATATAAGTTAGCCACAGTCTTAGCCTCATGCGCCTCATCACCGATAGCCAACATAACCGCCATGGCGGAGACGTTCATACGGATAGCGTCCTCTATATCGATCAATACATTATCGTTCAAATCCGTAAGAATAGACGTTCCAGCGTCCGAACGAAGACAAATCGGTTTCGTCGTATTCGCAGGGATCGTAGATTGCAGGATACCACGGGTACACATCAAGCAATCCGCATATTCAATCAAAGGAACGATATTCAAGTCGATACGCTCCAAACCGGAAGTCGGCCCCATGATGAAACCATGGTCAAAAGCAAGCATAACCGCCTTGCCTGTCTTCGGGTTGAAGATACGGGACAGACGGTCTTTCATACCCCAAGGTAAGTTCTCGGCTCCCTTCACATGGAAACTCTGGTTCTCACAATTGATGCCTAAACCGAAGTCCGCACCTTCTCTTAAATCATCTAAATCTGCCATATTTATTATTCGTTATATTATTATATTTTGTAGAGACGGGGCATGCCCCGTCTCACGCTGTGTATTATTTTATAGCACCTCTGCAAAAGAAGCGAACATACAGCTCCACGAAGTAGCCCCGCTATCAGCGAAACCAATCGAACGCTCACCATAGTTACGGGCACGTCCAAAGTTAGCTTTCATCGGTACCGTAGCCTCCGCTCCATCAAGCGCCGCTTTAGCGCCGGCATTCAAGACCTCCTTGATATCATCCGACGTACAAGCCTGCATAGCCTCCACCGCCGGGATCAAGGCATCCATCATCGTCTTGTCGCCTCGTTTCGCTTGGGTTTGTTGTTGCACATTCGCCAAGCCACCGGCGAACATAGCTTTCACGCCTGCGGCATCCAACTCGGTTCCCTCTGCATGATCGCTCATACCCAAGAAGAAAGCACCGAGCAAGGTACTTGTCGATCCGCTCACTTCCATCATCACGTCCATTCCCATATCACCAAGCATTTGCTTGAACTCCGTTCCGGACTGAGCGCTTTTATTCACGGCAGTCATAGCGGCAACGATAGCGGTACCATGATCACCATCCCCGATTACGGCATCCAATTTAGAGAATTCCTCCTCACGTGCCTTGATCTGTTTCAGCGCATTGTCTAACATGGCCTTGAAGGCCTCGATAGTAAGTTGTTTCATGTATATTATTTATTTACCTAGGGTTGTCCAATAAGGTGCGTCCGCACATTTGTTATTCAAATAATCGATATGATCCTCATCCAAGATCGCCATAATCATCTGGAATCCGGCTTGCTCCTGTACGGTCAAGATCTCTTGGATACGGCTTACCACCACCTGCAAGCCACGAGCCTCTAATTCCTTATAAGCCTTGCGGAAGATGATATTCAATTCCATATGGGTAGTAGCGCCTACGCCGTTAATGATCAACAACATCTTATCACCGGCTTTTGGCTGTAACTGCTGGCAAAGTAGGTCTACCATCTCCACTGCCGTATCATCGGCGGATACCAACGGTTTCTGTCCACCGCCACCTTCGCCATGTTGGCCCATACCGATCTCCATGATACCATCGGGAAGGTTCGTGATCGTACCTCCGTTTTGGGGATGCGTACAAGAACGCATAGCGACAGCCAAGGTAGCCACGTTCTTATTATAGCGTTCACCAATCTCAATCAGCTCGTCTAAAGACTTCCCTTCCTCAGCGGCGGCACCTAATATCTTATACAAAGGAACACAACCAGCCAAGCCACGACGATCGTCTATATTCGCCCCGATACCTGCGCTGATATCATCATGCGTAAGTAATTTCTTCACCTTGATCCCTTTACGTGCAGCCAACTGGCAAGCCATATTAGCACTCATCACGTCGCCGGAATGGTTCAATACGACCAACAAGATCCCGGCCTCACGATCCATCAATTGCAGTGCCTGAAACAAACGTTGGGCACCCGGAGCGGCGAATACGTCACCCACGACGGAGCAATCCAACATGCCCTCTCCTACGAAACCACTCAAGGCAGGCTCATGACCGGAACCACCTAAGGTAACGATCGCAACCTTATCATTGCCTTTCGGGTTAGCACGTACGACGATATTCTCAGCTGCCAACTTTACCTGATTCGGATACGCTAATACATAGCCTTCCAATAACTCTGCCGTAATATTCTCAGGATCATTTATGAATTTTGTCTTGATGTCTGACATGGTATTATCCTCCTTTAGATTTATAAATTTTGATTTACGAATTATTTTAGTTCCATGATCTCGATAGCGATACCTTCTTCCTCGATGAAAGCGATCGTCAAGTGCTCGTCGCAAACAGCTGGGCCGAAGATTACCTTCTTACCTTCCAACTCTTTTTCCAAACAAGGAACCGTATAAGCGATATGGCCATTGGTCTGTACCAACTCCGGTAGGCAGCTGCCTTTCTCGAATTTCAAGAACTCGATCCGGTTCGGACTCTTGCTGTAATCCGTCAACCATACACTCAGGCTTTCGTTATAAACCGCCCCTTCTTTACTTTCCGTAGTGACAATTCCTACGTGATTAAATGTTCTCATGATCTATTCAATTTATAGTTAGACAATTATATTATTAAAATTCGTTCTCTTCCGATAGGATATAAAGCCAGCCCCCAATACTAGGATGATCGACAGATAAAGATAAATAAATATCCCGTTCACGTTGTCATTCTGGCCATAAGAGTGCATGCCACTCAAGAAATAATTCACGCCGAAGAAGGTCATCAACACCGAATAGAAGGCCAAGATAGACGTAAAATTAAACAACCACAGGTTATTGCATTTCGGTATCAAGCGGAGATGCGTCACGATCGCATATATCACCATCGTAATCAACGCCCACGTCTCCTTCGGGTCCCAGCCCCAATAACGTCCCCACGACTCATTCGCCCAGACCGCTCCCAAGAAAGTACCGATCGTCATCAGGGCCAATCCGATCCAAAGTGACATCTCGTTCACGATACTCAATTCTCGTACCCGTTCTTTGAGCATCACGCTGTTCTTCTCCCCGCTTACGCTCATCATCACCAGATTCGTCAAGCCGATCAGACAGCTAATACCGAAGAAACCATAAGCTCCCACGATAACCGCCACATGGAACATCAACCATGGGGATTTCAAGACCGGAACCAGCGGATTGATCTGCGGGTCCATCCAACTCAAGCCGGACACGAACAAGATGATCCCCCCGAATAAAGTAGCCAACGCAAACGTAAGCGTACTCTTGCGTACGAACAACAACCCGGCGAACACCGTAGCCCAAGCCACATAAACCATCGTCTCGTACGAATTGCTCCAAGGGGCGTAACCTGCGATATACCACCGCATTCCCATCCCATACATATGGAAAACGAATACGGCCAAAATGCCCAGACTTAATAACCAAGTCGTATAGGTAACCCATTTTTTCTTCTTGAATAAGGCCACGAAAGCGAAGATCAGCAACAAGCCTCCCAAAATCAAGTACCCTTTCTTACATTGCCGGAATACATCCATTTGATTATATTTAATCTCGGCCTGTATTTTCTCAGGGCGAATGTCTACCGTCTTATTCTTGGCTTGCTGATACGTATGGATCATACCGATCACCTCGTCCGCTTTCTCCCAATCACCACTCTTCAATCCTTCTTGTACCTCCGATAAATACCAGCCCATAATGTGGGTAACGAACATGGAGTCTTTTCCGGAAAACGCCGACAAATCATCGCCCGGCGCATACCATTTGTGATCCGGATCGTCCTCTTTCGGGAAAAGGTTCAACATCTGGTAATTGATCAATTGATGGAAGATATTTACCTGCTCATCCAGCTTGATCAAGTCTTTATCGAAGCGGGTACGCTCCGCTGGCATTTTATTGTAGGCCTCTTCCAGCTTCTCTTGCAATTTATAGCGTCCGTTACTATCGAATACCTCTATATAGGCGCAATCCTTATCCGTAAGGTCGTAATAATTAGCCAGCTCACTATTAGACAAGGCGATAAACGGCACCCGGACCCACATATCCGGCATAGCCAAGACACTCAACAAGAACTGATCAGAGTTCAAGGAACCGAACTGATCCGATTTATGCAACTTTCGCAGTACCTCGGAAGAAAATGTATTGATCGGCAACATACGTCCGCTTACCGATTGGATCGGCAACGCACCGAACTTAGCGGCATGTTCCGGACTTATCGCATATTTCTGTATGGCCTCCTTCATCTCGGGAGCGGCCGCACCTTGCGCCCGCAAGCCCCCTACGGAAAGAAGAATCGCTACTAACAGGGTCGTTTTACGAGCGCCCGATCTTAAATCTTTCAACTGTCGGCTTAATTTCATGAAACGGGAGTTTTTACCTACCAAGCAAAGTATAAAGCCGATCACTAAAATCACGTAGCCGGTATACGTAATATTCCTTCCGGCCACATCTCGGTTCACGGAAAGTACCGTTCCTTGCTCATCCGGGTCATAGGAGGCTTGGAAGAAGCGATAGCCTTTCACGTCTAATACATTATTCATATATACCCGGGCATGGCGAGTCTGTCCATCTACATGTACCAGCAACTCACTCTCATAAGCAGAGGGACTGGCAGAGCCGGGATAGCGGGTTAAGGTAAATTTCACGAGTTCTACGCTAAAAGGAAGCGTATGATAGAGAGTCTGGTCCGAGGTACGGATCATGATACGATCGCTAGCCTCTCCCTCACGCAGGTGAAGGATTCCTTCCTCGCCGAAAAGGTGGGAAATAAGGGCACCCAGAAGGATGACAATAAAGGCGGCATGGGTGACCATCAATCCCCATCTACGCCGCTTAAGTAACTGGTGCTTGATAACGATAGCCACGAAATTGGCTACCAATAAGAATTGGAGTAAGAAAAATACAGGAGAATAGTAAATCATCGCTTTAGCGGCGGCAGTACCATGATACTTCTCTATAAAAGTAGCGATAGCCAAGCCAAAGGCGTAGATCAATAGTAGGACGATAGTCGTCACGGAAGAAGAGATAAATCTTTCTAGAGTTTTCATTTGCTCATTTATTAATAACACTGATGCGACAAATGTACGCAGATTAATCATTTTTGAAAGAATCGGCGATTAATTTGCCGCATCCATGTTATCTATCTATAAATAGACCTTGTCTATTAATCCTCAATAATTACCCGGAAGCCTACGTTGAATACACGTTGGTACGGATAATATCCTTTACGGGTATAAGCCGTCGAGAATTTCGGTCGTTCGATATAAGAACCACCACGAACCACCTTATACTCGGAGACCTCTTTCGATTTCTCGTTGTAAGGATAAGGCAAGTAATCTGAACGAGTCCATTCCGCCACGTTACCGTGCATGCAATACAAACCGAACGGATTCGCTTCATATTGCTTACCACCCACCTGAACCAAATTGCCATCATCCACGCCTTCCTCTTTCGGTAAGTAAGTATAGTACTTGTACCAATAAGAAGTCTTAGGCATCGGTTGCGGGTCTATACCGCTTACGGCAAGCAGAAGCGTGGTTACGTCGGCTAGGTTATCCTTTTTGCCGAAGTCCGCATTCATATCGCCATACCAGAAATCTTGATCGCTGCCGGCACGACAAGCCCATTCCCATTGCGCCTCGGTCGGAAGCGTGATGTTCAAGCCTGTTTTCTCACTCAGCTTCTTACAATAATCCATCGCGTCATTGTAACTTACACGGATTACCGGTTGCTCTGGCTTATTAGCGGGATATCCTTGAACCACGTGATCCTTCCATTGCTGATCCACGAAACGGCTGTCGTGATCCGGGAAAATCACGTTGAATTGCTGATTCGTAACCTCCAACTCACCCATCCAGAAAGCTTTGTCAATCTTCACTTTCGCCGTCGGACGAGTATCGGATTGCCCACGATAGCTACCCATCACGAATTGTCCGGCCGGAATGCGAACAAATGTCATCTTGATACCCGGAGCCAACTCAATCTCCTTACGGGTTTCCTTCTCGTCGGCCAACATAGCCTTGATCCGGTCCGCATCGAATGGCCAACCTTTCACCTTCAACTCTTTTTCCTTGACAGGAGCCAATTTCTCCGGCATCTCCGGTTTGATCTCACCTTTACCCTTCAAGTAAGCGGCATAATCGGAGATCTCTTTCTTCCAATCCACGCCTGCGCCATTCGCATACTTATCCGTCAACTCTTTACGACGCTTGATCTGGTCGAAGCCTTGATACGGGATGATATCCTTCGAAAGCACATTCGCATTGAAATAACCCTTATCCGGAGCGTTGTAATCAATCCAGTTATAAAGGGTTTTCCACTCTTTATCCGTCAGTTGCACGTTAAAGTGCCCTTTCTTCAACATACGAACCAGTTCACTCGTGTTCGGATGATATTCATACGGTTGAAGAACCACCATATCACCCTCGCCACCTTGACGGTGTACATACGGATGCAGATTCAAGTAAGAAGTGCCATAACCTAATTTATCCTTCTTGCCCCCACGCAAGTCGAAAGCCTTGCCCTCACCATTATGGCAAGCGATACAAGCGCGATCCAAGATCGGTTGGATCTCCAGATCGAACGTGAACGAACGGGTCCCCCCTTCCGGCGGAGTCAACGCATGCGGGGCTTTCTGCGAAGCCATCACACGTTTCGGGATAGGAATCTGGTTCTGGTCCTCATGGCAACCGATACAAGATACCACCTCGCCCGGCTGACCGGTCAACCAGCTACGCATCCACTGGATAGCCACTCCGTCTTTGTCTAACGGCTGGATAGAGATCGGCGTATTCGCCGGGATCTTGAAGATAGCGGAGCCATCCTCTTCTACCGGAACCGTACCCAACATACGCTTGATGTCCCAACCGGACTGGATTCCATGCCAGTTATGATCGGAGGTAGTCTTCACGTAAGCATACTCATAAGCGTGCAGACGAAGAGACTTAACCGTACCCCGGGGAATGCCTCTCAAACCCTCTCCCTCGTAAATATCCTGAATAAAGACCGTAGCCTCTTTGTCATTCAATTTCACACGGTCCGGAATAGCCGGAGGAGTCTGTGTCTTACGTACGGCAACCGGACTGATATAGCCCTCACCCTCTACCTTACGCAAACAAGTCACGTTATCGAATACGTCCACCAAATAGATACCCCATAAATCCTGTGGATCTAATTTAGCGGCCACCAAGAAATATTTATCATTCAGCGGAGTCGGTTTGATAAACTGCGGCCATACGCCATTTACCAACTCATCCTTAATCTCCTCCACGATCGGCCGGTTACGATACGGGATCTCCTGTACCATACCAGCGGCGCCTTTACGGGCTTTCGCCGGATCGAACACGATCAAACGACCGGAACGGGCAATACCATGGTGACCGGAGATAATTCCCACGAAAGCGGAACCGTGGCCCGGCAACGGCTGAATATCGAACGTACTGTTCGGGAACATCGATCCGCTACCATACAGCGCTTTCTGCTCCGTACCATCCGGATTCATGTTCATCACGATACGGGAATAATAGTGCGTCAAGTCCGTGTACTCCCAACGAGTGTACATCACACGACCGTTATTCATCACTACCGGGTTCCAGTTTGCGTCTTGATCGAAAGTCAGACGGCGCAAGCTCTTCGTGTCCGGCGTATAAAGTACCATATTACCGACAGGGTCATCACCGCTTACACAAGGCACGCCTTGATAACCGATATTCGAGTTGGCGATGATACGTCCGTCTGGCAGGTAGGTTCCGTCGTAGAACTCCAGATCCGGCTCCTCATTATGAATCAATTGCTTGAAACCGGTACCATCCAATTTCACCTCGAATACGTTCCAACGCTTATCGGGCATCGTCTGGGTAAACATAGCACGATCGCCATCCCAATGCATCCGCAAGTCGGCGACAGAGGAACCGTTTTCCGGTTTATAGATCGACCGTACCTGTACATCCTCCCCGCGTAAATTACTCAACTCCACGATATCGGCGTCGAAGCCCATACGGCGGGCGGACTCTTGGTTACTCCAGTTATTACCCTGCGTACCCAAATCCGGAGCCATTGCCTTATGAGCGTTTACACCTAATTTAAAGCGGGCAGCCAAGACTTTATCACCATCCAAGAACGGGTTCGCCAGCAAGATCGTACGTTTATTCGCGATCGCTTTCTCGGCATTAACCAAAGCGGCCTCATCACCATTATAAATGCCATCGAAACCTTTCTTTACCTGCTGTTCCAACTCATCCAGAACCGGTTGATATTTAGTGGCGTCGAAGCCTTTCAACTTTTTCATATCGTTGAAAGCCAAACGAATCGCCTCCATATTCAACCAACTCAAGTCGCTCTGCAAATTACAGATACGTTGAGTTTTCTCATAAAGTTTCAAATACTCACGGATCTGAGTATCAATATCTTTTTCCGTCTCGATCTGCTTAACAGCGTTCTTTACATACGCAGCGTCTTTCAGACGAGAAGCCAAATTCAAGACAATATCACGCTCGGCGGAAGCGTCACTAGCGGTCAACCAGTTCTCCAACCCATCGATATTAGCGTTTAAGGCCCCCAATTCCTTCGGATAAGCGGCTAGCAAACGTGCGGCCTCCTCCTTCGGGAAAACATTCATGATACGGAAGAATACACTACCTACCGTCGACTGATCGGCCAAACCCACCTCAGCCTCGAAGCGTACATATTCCTTATTGATATTGTACACCATCACGCCATTGGCATGGCATAATACACTATGATCGTATTTCTTACCGCCGATCAACAAAGGATTCCCGTATAAATCCGTATTCTTGCGGATACTGCCCGAGCCAGAAACCCAATAATCAGGATCTAACTCATCCAACCAAACCGAACTACCGTCCGCCTTGATTAAACGGGCGTTCGCCCATGTACCCCAATCCCAATCCGTACCATCCGGTCCGGCAGCCGTAACAAGCACCAACTGATCCAGCCCCGTCAAATCGGCGGACATCGGGACAGCCTTCTGCTTCGCCTTGATCCAAGCCGACATGATCGGCATGTTCGCCTTCACCAAAGAGGCACGAAGCTCAGACTTTTGTTTTACTGAGGCGTCAATCCAGTTATCCACCTTCTTTTGCTTCGGACCTGCCGAAACAAGAAGAGAGGTCGACAACAAGAGTGATACCATTATATAGTATTTATTCATGTATTAAATTTAAATTTAGAAGGTTGTTTATTGAAACCCTAAGGATCACGATCGGCAACCCTTAGAATTACGAAGCATAACCCTAGAGGTTTTTATAAAGCGGCCTTCTGGTTCGTGAAACGTAAGCCAGCGTTGTCGTGATAGCATGCCCACTCATCTACGATAGCGCCTTCCGGACCTGCCATCATAAAGTGGAATGTCTCCAATTTCTTCAGACGTAATACGTCGCCGACCTTCTGAACCACGAAATTCTTGCTCTTGATCGGTCCGTGTCCAGCAGGGATAGCCGGGGCGTTCGGAGTCTCGTCACCTACCTCAGAGAAGTTGTATACCCAACCCTTCTCTACCATCCAAGACTCATGTTTAGCAGGGAAGTCAGTCTTTACGTGAGCGTGTTCCGGAATCATCTGGCCCGGCAACAAATAGATAGCGTGAGCGAAATACTTATACTCCGGATCGTTGATCCAGAAAATACCACCCATACCTACATTCTCGAAATCACCCAAACCAAAGTCTGTCACCCACATATCTTTCGCCATCAACTCCGTGAAAGGAACATCGTAGAAAGCAAACATATCTTTCATCGCTTCCATAGCGACATCTTGTTGAAACTTGCCGTCTTTATAAAAATCGGCGTTCGTGTACTTCTTTGAATAAGCCATTGTTCTATTTTTTTGATTGTTAGTATTACATGCGTTCGTGCATTCTTTGCGGCAAGTTCCTTCCGGACAATTACCCTCCCCGTTAGCGGCGCAACAAGTAGCGTCTGTTGTTGTCTTTCCCGTACATGCGACCATAGATGCCAACGCCAATCCCATAGCCGCCATTTTCATGTTCAAACCTTTTCTCATTTGTTTTTGTGTATATTTGTTAGTACTATCTGTTTCAACGTATCGCTATTCCCTCGATCTCGATCAATAACTCATCCCGGCAAACGTCGGCCCACATATAAGAGATCGGGATATTTAATCCGTAGGTATTCATCAAACGCTCAGCCTCCTCGTAGTCGGATTTATTCTTCAAGTAGACTCGTAACTTAACCAATTTAGCGTCAGCGATCAGTTCCGCTATATTTTCCATCGTGATCCGTAATTGACGTTCCAGCCCTACTCCCTTCAAGCTCTCCTCACCACGGATAGCGGCTGTACCGGAGATATAAATCAATTTACGATCCTGAAAAGACATACTCTTGGCACGCTCGAACTTAGGAGTCGTCTTCTTTTGTCGGGCAACTTCCAGTACTTGTTCCGAATACGCATGGGCAGCCACCTGCAACTTATTATCGATCGGCGTAGCGAAAGCATCCGGCGTAGTAAACACGGCGGCATCCACATCGATCAAGATACCTCCCAGATTCGCCCCGATACCCGTAGCGGCAGGATAACCATTCGTCCATTCCGTTTTACTATAAAAATCAGACCGGGCGTTATTAAACGCTTGATAATGCTGATCCTGACCGTCGAAAGCTGTTATACGCTCGATATAATTCCACTGACGGATAATGCTATTCAACGGAAAACCCTCCCGACGAAGCACATCCCCCAATAACCGGAAAGCTTCCACCGACTGAGGCTCTATACCAAAATGGAGTACATCCCCTTGAAAACCGCCGGCAAAAAGGAAACGTCCCGAGGCATTCTCCAACAAGACATAAGGAACACCTTGATAATGACGGAAAGTAATCCGATCCTGCGCATCGGGCACATAGCTATGTACCTCCATCAGCAAAGGAGCGTTCAGCGGCGGTTGGGAGACATAGCTCAAAGCCGGTTCGCAATCCCCATAATACCGACGGATTTTCTCCCGCAGCAAAACCCGGCGTGCCACGTATTCCTCATTCGTACCCGGAGTACCGAAAAAGGCCAGTCTCATGATCACCTCGTTTTGAGGTAATTGAGACAATAGATCGTCCACCATAACCGCGAACTCAGCCGGCTCAGTGTTTAATATCGTATAATGTATTTTCTCACAATAATTCATATCCTTTTATTTTACAGGGAGTTTACATATTCCGTTAATGCCTCGACATCTTTCTTGGAGACCTTTTTATCGATACCATGCTTATGGACCTCGAACACCTCTTCCATGGTAGCCGCACGCCCATCAAACAGATAAGGAGCCGTACGCCAAACCTCAATCAAAGTAGGAGTGTCCCACCCTTTCTCAAATTCGATATCCTCGCCGATACGGTGCATCTTCATATCCGTATAATAAGGACCGCTATGACACTCGCCACATTTCAGTTTCTCAAACACCTTTCTTCCCTCTTTCGCCTTATCCGATAATTCCCCATTTACTAAATACGGACTAGGCACCGGACGCAAGGATTTCATATAAGCGTCCACACATTTCGCCATTTCCTCTTCTGGCTCAAAAAACTGGATGAACTTAAAACCGGCACGTACCGCATATTCCGCACTCTCACGAACACCCGAGATCATGCTTGGGGGAGTCACATGCGAATACAACATGCTCTTACAATTCTTCGAGTTACCAACTCCATCATTCATCAAGTCCCAGTTCATCCCGTCCGTACGGGCATCCCCCGGATGGCAACCATTACAACTCTGCCAGCCTTGATAACAATGATTCGCATCGTTAAAATATTTCTCGCCCTTGTTCTCCGGCGTTTCCGTACGACCCGGATTCATGTCGGTAGCCGTTACCTCCAATGTATTTATATCGACGGTATTCAAGATATCGGCGAAATAAGTAGGGATTATCAACTTATCTCCCGAAAATATAAAATTTCGGGGACCGTTTCCTTGTAAGGGAACTCGCTCACGAAGTCCATACAAGAAATTCAAGTCGTAATCCAGACGGCTCTTATCCTTATAAGACTCAAACTTCGCCAACATCGCCGGATGATCGATCAAGCTTACCTCATGCGTACCGCTATGCGTGATAAAGATATGCTTGTCATCGCAAGCGATACTCCAGATACCGGCAGCGCCACGATCCGGCTCGTCCACCAATACCGCCCCAACGAATTCCTGCTTCGCCACATCGATCACGCTAAAAGCACTCGTGTTCATCCAACCTTGTTGAAGCTGGGAAGTAGGCACCGTGAATCGTCCCAAGTTATGAGACACGTATATATATTTCCCGTCCGGCGTGATGCACATCCCTCGTAAGGCATTGCTACCATTCGCCAATTGGATATCTTTCACTTTCGTAAACCCATCCATCTCGATTACCGATACGCAAGCGGCCACCACATCCACGTCCGCCCGTTGTGCGGGCAGGAAATTCGTAACAAACATATACTTGCCATCCTTGCTGAATACCGCCGATTTAGGCTCACGCAACACTTTCACGCTCCGGACTACCTTACGCATCACCGGATCTACCTCGACCACCGAATTATCGAACTGATTACATACATATATATGTTTCTTATCCGGCCCGAACATCGGATGGCAGGCTCCCGATCCCGTCGGTATGGCCGCTTCCACCCTACCCGATTCCAAGGAAAGAACTTGTAGGCGGCCGGTGTTCTCGAAGGTCGTCACATACACCTTATCCCCATCCGGAAGCAATCCGGTCGGGATCTCATCAAACGGAAACGAATGAAGCAAGCTCTTACCGTCCGCTGAAAAGATATCCAGATGTCTCGTTCCTTTCTGTGTCATTAATAGCTCCCCCTTTGCGTTCAATACGGCATCCGTAGTAAAGAAAGGTGGGTTGCCGGCTGAAGCGAGAGAAACGCAACAGCCGACAAGACAAGCCACCAATGAGTTTTTTATCAAGTATTTTCGTGTGTTCATGGTATATTTTGTATTCCTTATTTTCTAAATCCTAGTTCGTTCGAGATTACCCCGGCAACCTCCTTGATCGCCTTCACCGTATTTTTCACCACCTCTTTCGATAAGCGGTCTTTCGGGCCGGAGATCCAAATCGCTCCACAAGGATATCCCGTATAATTAAAGATCGGGGCGCCTACACAGATCACGCCGCTCAGCTCCTCCTCATTATCCATGGCATACCCCAGTTTGCCAACCCTTTCTAATTCCTCCAGATAGGCCTCACGAGAAGTGATCGTCCGGGAATTATACCGTGTAAACGTCATGTAGGACAGGTAACGATCTCGCACCGTCTTCGGCAAATAAGCCATAATCGCCTTTCCCGGAGCCGAACAATGCAACTCAAACGGCTTTCCCGGCGACAGGACGAAGCGGAACGTATGATGTCCTTGCGCTTGTTCGATAAAAATCCCTTTCTCATCTCCCAAGACACCAAAGCAAGCGGTCTCTTTCACTTGATCACGTAAATCACGCAAATGTGGCAAGACGGTCTCTAAAAGATTGTGTTCATTCAAGGATCTGAAACCAAGAGTCAATAATTTTCGGGAAAGTTTATAGCGTTTCGTGTCTTCACTAAAATTAAGATATTCCAGCCGCACCAATGTATTCAAAATACGGTAAGCCGTGGTCTGCGATATATCGAGCGCCGACTTAATATCTTGCAATGTTTCCCCCGCCGACCGCAAGGAAAGGTACTCAAGAACCGCAATGCCCTTCTCTAAATTAGGCACTTTATAGTTCTCATCCACTTTTTCCATATTTGGTAGCGTGTTTTCCATATTTGAAATTGCGTTTCAGATTTGAATCAAATATAGCAGTGATGAATTTAAACAAGATACGAAATATGTAAAAAGGTGTTAAGTATGTTGCAGAGCATAAATATCATAGAACAAAAAAGCCGGAATCTCTTCCGGCCTTCTTTAAACGCAATGAATCTACTATTTTTATTTCTTGCAATCGCAAGTTGAGTAGGCTACTAACATCCAAACCAACTTCTCCTGTTCTTTCAGATAATCGCTCATCAAAGCGACCGTAGCCTCATCGCCTGCCTCAGATGCCAAGGAAAGAAGTTTACGCTCCTCACCGATCAGATGACCGTATGTATCAAGAATATTCTTTAACGCCTCATCACCGCAAGATACGCCTGATACCTCTTTTACACGGGCTACTTTCAAATACTCGCTGAACTTGTTCTCCGGCTCGCCTCCCAACATCAGGATACGTTCCGCCAACTCGTCAACCTTCTCGGCAGCGTTGTTGTACATATCCTCGAATTTACCATGAAGAACGAAGAAACCGTGTCCCTTGATATTCCAGTGGAAACCACGAAGGTTCGTATAGAATACTTGGTAGTCCGCCAATAATTGTTTCAAGCTTGCTACTACGTTACTTACCGCTGACGCATCTAAATGAAGATAATCTAATGTTTTCATACTGCTATTTTTTAATTGTTATACTTTTCGTTTTTCTTATATTGCAAAGATATGGCAAATATAAACAACTGTCAAACAGATAATTCCTATACATATATAGATAAAATCTATATTTAAACGATCAGCAAGAAGACTTGCGATAGAACTTGGGTTTCTATTTACCCAATTTAAACTTATATCCTGCGGTAAGAGCCAAAGTATGGTAATTCGCCTCGATCGATCCTCCCTTATGCTCTTTACCTAACGATACATCATAGCCAAAATTGATAAAGCATTGTTTTATTTCCACACCTACAGTGGCACTTATCCCCCAATCAAAAGCACGAAGCCCTTCACAGGGATCATGGGTATAAAACTTAGCGGATTCTTCCGAAGCGACAGACCATCCCCCGAACATTCCTTTATCCAATACGCTTACGGCTATATAAGGGCCTACTCCAACATTCAAACGAATATCCTCAGCTAATTTGAATGAGAAATTAGCCATAATCGGTAATTGCAAGAAATTTCGTGTCACCTTATTTGAGTAATCATACGCATATCCATACGGATCATAAGTAGGTCCCGGCACTGCCCACCAATAACACCCATATCCATATCCGGGAAATTTGTCATTACTATATCCCCTTTGCGTATAATACAAACCTGACTTCAGAGAGAGAAATTCCGGCTTCAACTGATATTCCACTCCTACCCCAATCTTCCAACTCGGTTTCCAATCAACCATTGGACCCGCCTTCATCACTGTCATACCCGCTTCCGGAACTACCGACCACTGGGCTTGTACCGATATTACACCCAACATTAACACCATCGCAAATAATACAACTCTTTTCATATACTTTTTATTTTGATAAAATAATCGAACGACATATATGAATAAGACATGAAACAATAAAAAACCCCTATTGGCACCAACAGAAAAAGGCCGGAATCACTTCCGACCTTCTCCAAACGCAATGAATCACCTTTTTTACTTCTTGCAATCGCAAGTTGAATATGCTACTAACATCCAAACCAACTTCTCTTGTTCTTTCAGATAATCGCTCATCAAAGCGACCGTAGCCTCATCTCCCGCCCCGGATGCCAAGGAAAGAAGTTTACGTTCCTCATCGATCAAATGACCATACGTATCAAGAATATTCTTTAACGCCTCGTCACCACAGGACACGCCTGATACCTCTTTTACACGGGCTACTTTCAGGTACTCGCTGAACTTGTTCTCCGGCTCGCCTCCCAACATCAGGATACGTTCCGCCAACTCGTCAACCTTCTCGGCAGCGTTGTTGTACATATCCTCGAATTTACCATGAAGAACGAAGAAACCGTGTCCCTTGATATTCCAGTGGAAACCACGAAGGTTCGTATAGAATACTTGGTAGTCCGCCAATAATTGTTTCAAGCTTGCTACTACGTTACTTACCGCTGATGCGTCTAAGTGGATATAATCTAATGTTCTCATAATTGCTACTTTTTAATTTGTTATACTTTTTGCTTTTCTTGTACCACAAAGATACGGCAAGTATAAGTAGCTGTCAAACAGATAATTTTTATATCAAGATAGAGGAAATTTATTAAACTATTCCATACAATAAGTATGCAAATGACATGAATACATAAATAATTGGATACTAACATTTTAAAAAGACGATTATCATTTTCGAAAAACACGTACGTGTTTTTTTGAAAAGTCGTACATGTTTTTCGGGAAACACGTACGACTTTTTACAGAATCATACGGCAAGGAACTAGAACATACATAAAAATATACGATAAGTCTCCCTTTTTCAGGGGGCCCAAAAGCATTTCCCCCAAAATCCCCTACTCGAATTATCGCTGTGGTTTTAGAGAGCCGTAAAAGTTACTTGATAAAGAAAGAAACCGGACGAACACCTATAAAAACTTAAGCAAAAAGGTTACCTTCGCGGAAACAAGATTTCGCTTTGGAAGTACAAGAATTATTGAAACTATATGCCGCTCACCCGCAAGTGACGGCGCTGGACACCTTACTGAAAAACGATACGTCCCGCAATATATTCCTAAAGGGACTGAATGGCTCGGGTCCGGCAATGACGATCGCCTCTCTTTTTACGAAAGGAAGGGGAAGTTATGTGTGCGTGTTGAACGACCAAGAGGAAGCCGGCTATTTCTATCACGACTTGATGCAGCTTACCGCCAGCAATGAGGTATACTTCTTCCCATCCGCTTACCGGAGGGCCATCAAGTACGGGCATGTCGATCCGGCGAACGAGATCCTGCGCACCGAGGTACTCAGCCGGTTGCAAGACCCGGACGCCTCTTTCGTGATCGTCACGTATCCGGACGCCTTGGCGGAACGAGTCGTGGCCCGGGAGGTATTGAAGGAGAATACCTTAAAGATCAGCGTGGGCGAGAAGCTGGATAATATGTTTGTCTCCGACGTGCTGGACGAGTATGGCTTCGAGCAGGTCGATTATGTATATGAGCCGGGGCAGTACGCCCTCCGTGGCAGTATCCTCGACGTTTTCTCTTTCTCCAACGAGTTTCCCTACCGTATCGACTTTTTCGGCGACGAGGTGGAGACCATCCGTACGTTCGACGTGGAGACGCAACTCAGCAAGGAGAAACTGGACAGCATCTATATCGTCCCGGAGATGAGCAAGAACGCCAAGGATAGTACTTCCTTGCTAGGCTCCCTTCCCCGGAATACCTGCATAGCGGCGAGAGATCTCTCATGGTGCAAGGAGCGCATCGGAAGCGTATGGAACGACGATCCGGTGGTAGCCGACGAGGAATCCTTCGCCGATATCGACCAGATGCGGAAGAAATTAGTCCGGGGCGAGGACTTCCTACGGGAGGTCTTGGATTTCCGTCGCATTCATTTCGGGGCACGGCCGATGGGAACGGCGGACGCTACCATCCATTTCTCTACGCAAACGCAGCCGATCTATCATAAGAATTTCGACCGGGTGAGCGAGTCGTTCCATAAATACCTCGACGAGGGCTATACATTATATATATTGAGCGATCAAGAGAAACAAGCCAACCGTATCCGGATGATTTTCGAGGATAGGGGCGACAATATCCCTTTCACCGCCGTAAACCGCACGATACACGAGGGATTCGCCGACGATACGCTACGCATCTGCTTTTTCACCGACCATCAATTGTTCGACCGCTTCCACAAGTTCAACTTGAAGAGCGATAAGGCACGAAGCGGAAAGATCACCCTTTCGCTCAAGGAACTGAACCAGTTCTCGCAAGGGGATTATATCGTACATATCGACCATGGCGTAGGACAGTTCGGGGGATTGGTACGCACCGAGGTGAACGGTAAGATGCAAGAGGCCATCAAATTGATTTATCAGAATAACGATATTATATTCGTCAGCATCCATTCCCTGCATAAATTATCGAAATACAAGGGGAAAGAGAGCGGCGAGCCGCCTAAGTTGAGCAAGCTCGGCACAGGCGCTTGGGAAAAGATGAAGGAACGTACCAAGGCGAAGGTGAAGGATATCGCCCGGGACTTGATCCTCCTCTATTCCAAACGCAAGCAAGAGACGGGTTTCGCCTACACGCCGGACAGCTTCATGCAGCATGAGCTGGAAGCCAGCTTCATCTATGAGGACACGCCGGACCAGATGAAGGCTACCGCCGAGGTCAAGGCGGATATGGAAAGTACCCGTCCGATGGACCGGTTGATTTGTGGAGACGTTGGTTTCGGAAAGACCGAGGTGGCTATCCGCGCGGCATTCAAGGCGGTATCGGACAATAAGCAGGTGGCCGTGTTGGTACCCACCACCGTACTGGCTTTCCAGCATTACCAGACGTTTTGTGAGCGCTTGAAGGATTTCCCTTGCAAGATCGATTATATCAGCCGGGCCCGTACGGCCGCACAAATCAAGGCTACCTTGAAAGAGCTGAAAGAGGGCGAGGTGAATATCTTGATCGGCACCCACCGGATCGTCGGCAAGGATGTACGTTTCAAGGATCTGGGCTTGCTTATCATCGACGAGGAGCAGAAGTTCGGGGTATCCGTCAAGGAGAAGCTTCGGCAGCTGAAGGTGAACGTGGACACCTTGACAATGACGGCCACCCCAATCCCCCGTACCCTACAGTTCTCCTTGATGGGGGCCCGGGATCTTTCCAGCATCACCACGCCACCGCCCAACCGTTATCCCGTGCAGACGGAGGTGGAGCGTTTCAACCCCGATATCATCCGGGAAGCGATCAATTTCGAGATGAGCCGGAACGGGCAGGTATTCTTCATCAACAACCGTATCCAGAACATTTACGAGATGGAAGCCTTGGTACGGCGGGAAGTCCCCGACGCACGGGTAGCCGTGGGGCACGGGCAGATGGAGCCGGAGAAGCTGGAAAAGATCATCCTCGATTTCGTGAATTATGAGTATGACGTATTGATAGCCACCAGTATCGTGGAGAGCGGCATCGACGTGCCTAACGCCAATACGATCATCATCAACAACGCCCAGCAATTCGGGCTTAGCGACCTCCATCAGCTACGCGGACGTGTAGGACGAAGCAACCGGAAAGCCTTCTGCTACCTCCTTTCCCCGCCCCTCACCTCGCTGACGCAGGAGGCACGACGCAGATTGCAGGCGATCGAGAACTTCTCCGAGCTGGGTAGCGGTATCCATATCGCCATGCAAGACCTCGACATCCGGGGGGCCGGGAATATGCTAGGCGCCGAGCAAAGCGGTTTCATCGCGGATCTGGGTTACGAGACGTACCAGAAGATCTTGGAGGAGGCGGTAGACGAGTTGAAAAGCGAGGAATTCGCCGATCTTTACGCCGATAACACCGAAGGGCACCGGGATACGGGCAGCGAGTACGTCCGGGAGACCTATATCGAGAGCGACCTGGAATTGATGTTCCCTCCCACCTACATCCCCAACGACTCGGAGCGTATCTCCCTATACCGGGAGTTGGATAATATGGAGGAGGAACGTGATATCCTCGCCTTTACGGAGCGCCTGAAAGACCGCTTCGGCAAGATACCGAAGGAGGGCAAGGAGTTGATCCGGATCGTGCGCCTCCGCCGCATGGCCAAGAAACTGGGCATGGAGAAAGTGATCCTGAAGAAAGGGCAGATGAGCCTCTTCTTGGTGAATAACCCGGATAGCCCGTATTACCAAAGCGAGGCGTTCGGCAAGCTGCTGGGCTTCATCCAAAAGCATCCCCGTGAATGCAACCTCCGGGAGCAGAATGGCAAGCGAAGTATCGTGATCAAGAACGTCCCTACGGTGGAAGCGGCATGCGGCTACCTGCAAGAGATGGAAAAAATAAACTCAACCAACTTTTGACACATCCTCTTACAAACACGAAAAGATATGGAAAAGAAAACGATTATAGACCTTTTTGAGAGTTCAGCCAAGCGATTCCCGAGTAATCCTTTTTTATGGGAGAAGACGGGCAAGCGATTCGAGCCAACCACTTACGCCGAGGTTCGCGACCTCGTCTATGAGGAAGGCGCGGGCCTCATATCGCTGGGTGTGCGAAAGGGGGATAATATGGCTTTACTGAGCGAAGGGCGCAACGCGTGGATCATCGGCGAGCTGGCCATGTTCTACGCCGGGGCGACGAACGTGCCCCTATCGATCAAGCTGGAGGAGGCGAACGACCTCCTGTTCCGCCTCGTCCACGCCGACGTGAAATATATCATGGTATCGGGCCAGCAACTCAAGAAAATCCGGGCGATCAAGGATAAGCTCCCCGCCGTACGGAAGATCATCGTACTCGACGAGCTGGCGGAATACCAAGACCGTGAGATGCCGCTGTCCGAGATACGCCGGATGGGGAAGGTCTATCTGGGTATTCATCCGCTAGAGGAGTTCTTGGCGATCGGGCAATCGCTGGGCAACGATGATTACGCCACCATCACCTATACCTCCGGCACGACCGCCGATCCGAAAGGCGTGATCCTCACCCACCGCAACTATACGGCGAACGTGGAGCAAGCGCTCACTTGCGTGGATATAGACGATACGTGGCGTACGTTGGTGATCCTCCCGCTGGACCATTGCTTCGCCCACGTGGTAGGATTCTACATCTTCATGTCGAAGGGAGCCTCGGTAGCTACCGTGCAGGTAGGGCGTACCGGTATGGAGACCTTGAAGAATATCCCTATCAATATAAAGGAGTTCAAGCCGTACCTGATACTGAGCGTCCCCGCCTTGGCGAAGAACTTCAAGAAGAATATCGAGCAAGGTATCCGAGCGCGAGGCAAGAACGCCGTCCGCCTTTTCAACCTAGCCTTACGGATCGGTTATATCTATAACGGGGATAGCGACGAGGAGGAAGGAAAAGGTTTCCGCGTCCTCTTGAAGCCACTGGTCCGTTTGTTCGACAAGCTATTGTTCGCGAAAGTCCGTGAGAACTTCGGGGGCGAACTGAAGTTCTTTATCGGAGGGGGCGCCTTGCTGGATAAGGACTTGCAGAAGTTCTATTACGCCTTGGGAATCCCGATGTACCAAGGATACGGGCTGAGCGAGGCGACACCGATCATCTCGACCAACGGCCCCCGCCGCCATACCTTCGGCAGTAGCGGCGTATTGGTGCGGCCCCTCGACCTAAAGATCTGCGACATGGACGGCAACGTACTTCCTCCGGGGGAGAAAGGCGAGATCGTCATCCGGGGAGAGAACGTGATGGCCGGCTACTGGAAGAACCCGGCATCGACGGCCGATACCGTAAAGGAGGGTTGGCTGTACACCGGGGATATGGGATATATGCGTGACGGGCTTCTTTATGTGTTGGGGCGTTTCAAGAGCCTGCTGATCGGAAGCGACGGGGAGAAATACAGTCCGGAGGGTATAGAGGAAGCCTTGGTAGAGCATTCCTCTTGCATCGACCAGCTGATCCTGTACAATAACCAGAGTCCGTACACGACCGCCCTGTTGGTCCCTAACAAAGAACGGTTGAGGAAGCATCTGGCCCACCAGAATCTGGACCTCACGAGCGATCAAGGCCGGGAAGAGGCCATCCGTATCATCCAGCGCCAGATCGACCGTTTCCGCAAGGGAGGCGACCTGTCTAGTATGTTCCCGGACCGTTGGTTGCCGACCACCTTCGCCATCCTCCCCGAGCCTTTCACCGAGCAAAACGGCATGGTAAACAGCACCATGAAGATCGTCCGGGGCAAGGTAGAGAAAGCCTACGTCGCCCGTATCGCCCAGCTCTATACCCCCGAGGGGAAGAACCCGCTGAACAAGTGGAACAAGGAGGCGTTGTAGAGACGCGGCGTGCTCGCCTACTCCATGCGTCCCCGAGAAGGCTCCCTAAGCACGAAGCAGTATTACAACCCGGAATATTATCCGTTCTTGGTTCCTACGTTAGATGACAATGGCAAGCAGATCGGGGATCTGGTACAGCCCGAGGGCGGCACGCGTATCATCGTGATCAAGAAGAAATGATTTATCGGCGAGGCCCGGCCACCAAGGTTGGGCCTCGCATTTTTTACAGATTTGACCTCGCGCCCGATATAAGTCCCATTTCAAATTTGAAATTCCACCTCGCACCCGATGTAAGCCCAGTCTCAAAATTGAAATTCCGTTTCACACCCAATGTAAGCCCCATTTCAAAATTGAAATTCCACCTCGCGTCCAATGCAAGCCCAGTTTCAAAATTGAAATTCCGTTTCGCACCCAATGTAGGCCCCATTTCAAAATTGAAATTCCATTTCATGCCCGATGTAAGCCCGAATATATGAAAAATGCGATAGGTTTTGGTGGCTGGATCCCAAAATTATCATACCTTTAGCACTGTAAAACGGATCTAGCGATCCTCCTAAAATTTTCAGATATGGAAAAAATAACCAAGGTGAATATTATTTATTTACAGAGATTGAACAACGCCGAGTACCGAACCTTCATGGCCCGCTACGGGAACCTGCTCGCGGGTGGCGGAGGCGACTCGGAATCTCCCGACGAGATCAGCTTCGACCCGAACGACCCGCTGGGCATCCCCCAAGAACTTCGTACGGCCTTCGCCACCGATTTCGCCCTGTTGACCGACGCCGTGAACCAATCCTCGGCCAGCGAGGAGACCGCGCAGATGTCCGCCCTCGACAAGGAGAGGGATGATCTCTTGATCTTCATTACTTCCACTATTACCCAAATGACGAAAAGCCCGCTGGCGGCGCAACGCACGGCGGCCGAGAAGCTATACCTTCCCGTGAAGCCCTACATCGGAGCCGCACGCCTCGCCAACTTGCAGGAGACGGCCGCCATCGAGGGCTTGCTGGTAGACCTCGACAAGGCCGGGATGCCCGAGGCGCTGGCGGCGATCAACCTCACCGAAGTAGTAGCAGCGCTGAAAGAGAAGAACAAGCAATACGCCACGCTCACCGAGCAACGCGCCAACGCCAAGGCGGACGACCCCGTAGAGAGCGCCAAGAAAATCCGCCTACGCATGGACGAGGAATACGACGAGATGTCCACCTACGCCTTCGCACAAAGCGTGGTGAAGCCCACTCAAGAGACCGCCGCCTTCATCAGCCGCCTCAACGCGCTGGTCGACGAGACGAACGCCCTCTACAACCAACGCATAGCGCAGGCGAGGGCCGCAGCCGCCAAGAAACAAGAAGGCGACAAGCCCGCTACCGACAGCGACTCGCCATCAGAGATATAAAATAATGAAGATCTTTTTCGTTAAATAATGAAGCTCGCGTTTTCTACCGCCGGGTTTCCCATCGAGCGGTGGGAAACCCGGTGATTAATGATTATTAATAGCCTCTCCCCCCTCCCTCCCACGAAAAAAACATACCTTTGCCAACAGTATTATCCGTGAAGGAATAACGAGACATTTACATGATAAGATCTATTCGCTATATCACTTTGCTAGTCCTGTTACAATTCGTGACCGGCATTTCCGTCCTATACGCCCAGAGCATAACTTCCGCGTCCGGAATCGTGAGAGACTCCGTAAGCGGGGAACCCCTATCCTACGTATCCGTCATGTTCGAGAACTCGACGATCGGGGCGATGACCGACGATGACGGGGCTTTCAGCCTCCAGAATGACAAAGGGCTTACCCGGCTGGTCGTATCCTCGCTTGGATATGACAATAAGGTCGTAAACCTAAAGGCGGGGCAAAAGAACAACGCCCTCAACGTGCTCCTCCGGCCTACCTCGTTCGAGATTGCCGAGGTAGTCGTCAAGCCTAAACGTGAGAAATATTCCCGCAAGGACAATCCCGCCGTGGAACTGATCAAGAAAGTCATAGAGCATAAGAACGACAACCGCATCGAGGCGAAGGACGAGTACCAAAGCGAGGTGTACGAGAAGCTCAGCATGTCGCTGGACGACTTCAACCCCAATCTCGAGAAGAATAAGTTCCTGAAGAAATTCAAGTTCATCAAGAACTATCTGGATACCTCGGAGTTCAACGGGAAACCGATCCTGACGATCTCCGTCCGTGAGACGATCTCCGACCAATACTACCGCAAACATCCCAAGGCGGAGAAGACGATCACCAAGGCCAAACGCCAGCAGGGTATCGACAAGACCTTGGACGATGGGGGCGCCATCACCGCCAACCTTGAGGAGATATTCAAGGGCGTCAATATCTTCGACAACAATATCAATATCTTGTTGAACCGTTTCGTGAGCCCGCTGTCTTCCACGCTGGCCGTCTCCTATTACAAATATTATATCATGGATACGGTGGACGTTGCCGGAGATAAATGTGTGGATCTCGCCTTCGTGCCCGTAAACAGCCAGAGTTACGGCTTCACGGGCCGCTTGTACATCACGCTGGACGGTAATTACGCCGTCAAGAAATTCCTCTTGAACACCCCGGCGAACATCAACCTCAACTGGGTGGACAAGCTCCGGATCGAGCAAGAGTTCAAGCGGATGCCGGATAGCACTTGGGTGCTCGCCAACGAGAATACCTACGTTAATTTCTATATCGTAAAAGGGGCGCAACAGCTCTATGCCCACCAGCTAAGGAATTTCGATAAGTATCAGTTCGACGTGCAGAACGCCGACTCGATCTTCGGTCTTCTCGGCCCGATCCATGAGTTGCCCGAAGCCACCGCCCAGACCGACACCTTCTGGATACACAACCGCCATGTCCCCTTGAAAGAGAAAGAGAGCGCCTTGGACGACTTGCTGGCGCAACTCCGCAAGGTACCGGCTTTCAACGTGATCATCAAGACCGCCGAGATATTGATCACCGGTTATATCCCGACCACGGCGGACAAGGATAAGAGCAAGTTCGATTTCGGACCGATGAACACCACTTTCAGCGCCAACCATCTGGAGGGCTTCCGCATGCGTGTGGGAGGTATGACGACGGCAAACCTCAACCCGCACTGGTTCGGTAGCGGTTATCTGGCCTATGGCGTAAACGACCGTAAGCTAAAGTATAACGCCAAGCTGACGTATAGCGTGAACAAGAAGAAATATCACGAGGGAGAAAGCCCGGTGAACAACATCTCCGCGATCCAAGAGTACGACGTATATACGCCCGGTCAGGACTTCCTCTTCACCAGCAAGGATAATATGTTCGTGGCATGGAAGGTGGGCGAGCCCGTCACCATGATGCAATACATCCGCAAGACCATGCTCCAGTACCAGAAGGAATGGCTGAATGGCCTGACCCTTACCACTTGGGCGCGGAACGAGAACAACGAGGCGGCCGGAACGCTCCGCTACGACCGTTACAACGCCGACGGGACATTGACGAACCTAAAGAGTTTCACCAACACGGAGCTAGGGGCCCAGCTTCGTTTCGCCCCGGGCGAGCGTGCCTATAACGGACGAGAGGGTAAGAACTCGCTTTTCAACCTCTCGAAAGACGCTCCCGTATTCAAGCTATCCCATCAGATGGGATTGAAGAACGTGTTGGGGGGCGACTTCAACTACAACCATACGGAGATCAGCGCCGAGAAACGGATCTGGCTCTCTTCCTTCGGACATATCGACGCCTTGGTGACGGCGGGCAAGGTATGGGACAAGGTCCCTTTCCCCTTGCTCATCATGCCGAATACCAACCAGTCCATCACGATCCAGCCGCAAGCCTTCAACATGATGCGTGCGCTGGAGTTCGTAAGCGACCAGTATGTTTCGTTCTACTTCACGTATTATATGAAGGGATGGATCTTAAACCGTATTCCCGGCGTGAAGTGGCTACGTTTGCGTGAGGTGATATCGTTCAGCGGTTTCTACGGAGGACTGACCGATAAGAACAACCCGGCCTTGGACCCGACGGGACTATACCGTTTCCCCGAGGGAACCTCGCCGATGGGCCGTACACCTTACCTAGAGGCCAGCGTAGGTCTGGAGAACATCTTCAAGATATTACGGATCGATTATTACCGCCGGTTGACGTATCTGGACCAACCGAATATCAAGAAGGGGGGCGTGCGTATAGCGCTGCGGTTCTCCTTCTAAGAGAAGGGACGTAGAGAATTGACAGTTGACAGTTAATTTAAGAGAGATAAGAAAAAATGGGGGAGTTGGAACGCAGACCGAACGCTTGGGCGTTGACACCGCTGGTGGTATTCTTATTGACTTATTTGGTGGTATCTATCGTGGCGGGAGATTTCTATAAGATGCCGATAACGGTAGCCTTCGTCATCTCCTCGATCGTAGCGATAGCGATCTCCAAGGGAGGCAAATTAAGCAACCGCATCGAGCAGTTCTGCCGGGGGGCGGCCAACAGTAATATCATGCTGATGGTATTGATCTTCATCCTCGCCGGTGCCTTCGCGCAGACCGCCAAGGCGATGGGTGCCGTAGACGCTACCGTGAATCTGGCGATGTCCATCCTGCCCGGTAACCTGTTGGCGGCCGGAATCTTCTTGGCCGCTTGCTTCATATCCATCTCGGTAGGTACGTCGGTGGGCACGATCGTGGCCTTGGCCCCGGTAGCCGTCGGTATAGCGGACAAGACGGGGATGCCGGGCGCCCTTATGCTGGGTGTCGTGGTGAGCGGCGCCATGTTCGGCGACAACCTGTCGTTCATATCCGATACGACCATCGTAGCTACCCGCACGCAGGGTTGCCAGATGTCCGATAAGTTCAAGGTGAATATCCGTATCGCCCTCCCGATAGCGATCCTGGCCGGATTGATATACGTGCTGGTGGGAAGCGGCGTAGAGAACGCTTACGCCCCCGCCCCGATCGAATGGGTCAAGGTGATCCCTTATCTGGTGGTGTTGGTAACCGCCGTTTGCGGGATCAATGTCATGCTGGTGCTATTCATCGGGATCGTCCTGTCCGGTATCGTAGGTCTGTGGACCGGTAGCTTCGATATTTGGGGCTGGAACGCCTCCATGGGATTAGGTATCACCAATATGGGCGAGCTGATTATCGTGACGCTTCTGGCAGGAGGCATGTTGGAGATGATCCGTTATAACGGGGGTATCGACTGGATCATACTGAAGCTGACTTCCCGCATCCATTCCTCCAAGGGGGCCGAGATGAGCATAGCGGCCTTGGTGAGCTTCGCCAACCTTTGCACGGCCAACAATACGATCGCCCTCATCATGGCCGGCCCGATAGCCAAGGATATAGCGGACCGGTTCAAGATAGATCCCCGCCGTAGCGCCAGCCTATTGGATATCTTCTCTTGCTTCGTACAGGGAATCATCCCCTACGGCGCCCAGATGTTGATGGCCGCCGGACTCGGGTATGTCTCCCCTATCGAGATCATGCAATATCTTTACTACCCATATCTATTGGGAGCAGGTGCCTTATTGGCGATCGCATTCAATTATCCGAGGAAATATACGGTAAATTAAATGGATAAACATTATCTTTGCTCACAGTACTCATTTAAAGAATAAGGAGGATCCGTATGACAACGATGGAATTAAGGGCAGACATCTTCGAGAATCTTAATTTCCTGCTAGATAACGAAGAGGCGATGACACAGCTGAAAAAATATCTGTGCCAGCTGCGAAATAAAGTCGAACGGGACAGCCCTTGTAAATATGACGTTGGCGAATTGACACAACGTGTACGCCAAGGTGTACAAGATGCCCGCCAAGGCCTAGGACAAAGTCACGACGACCTAGTAAAAGAAGCCGAAACATGGTAAAAATAAAATTAATTTACTTCCACGAGAAAGATACCTGTCATATCGTTGCGGTTTGGGATTGCCGTAATAATCCCAAACTATTACAAGATAAGCTTGGAGAAGAATAAATAAGACGTACAGATCCTCTATGTGAAAACACAATAGTATTCAAAGCAAAAAGACTATTGTGTCCGGGATTGAATACTATTGTGTTCGCTGATGAATACTACCGTGTACAGGTGGAAACACTGTAGTGCTTGGGAGCGATGGAAATACGGCAATCGGATTAGCCGAACAAATCCAGCGTAAGCTGCTTCTTCGCGGCTTCCAGTTTACGAAGATGCCGCTTGCCTTGAGGGGTGACGATCTCCATCTTATCGAAACGGGTACGTATCACCGTAGTCACGGTATAGCTCACGTTGACCACCTCTCCTAGCTCCGACAGACGGCGGGCGATCTCCAAGACGCAATCGATGCACATGCCGCTCGTGAACGAGATCTTGTCCTCGAACATCTGTTTCTTGAAATCCTCATCTTGCATATAGAAATCGATCGTCTCACCTCCCTTGTTGTAGATACCTTTCCACCGATACTTACTATCTTTCAGTACCGGCGAGATGATCTCTATCGTGGCCTTATTATCCTTGACCGTAGGCAGATCGTCGCTACGCAAGATAAAATAATCGAACTGGTCCCGTTTCACCTCCAGCGAACCGGAACGGTTGCGATCCTTCTCGTTCAACTCACGTACCGAGATTTTCGTCACCTTCGGATACCCTTTCAAAGCCTCGTAGAAATTAGACTTACTCTTACAGAAACGGGGCGAGGCGTTCAACAGGTCGATCAAGCGGTGTGAAGGCGTAGCCCCCGGAGTCTTCAGTCGTAGTTCACGGCGTAACTTGGACAGCTCACGCTGCATCTCCTCCTCGTCCGCCGGCGTACGGTCCATCAGCGGTTGTCCACCCACCGACAAGGAGGGACGGGTCAATATCTGCATCACCAAGTTCAACACGATAGAGATAGAGCGGCTACTCTCCCCGGCCACGCCCAGCTTCTCACGGAAACCACCCTCCTTATCGTAAGGCTCGTTGTAAACCGTCAGCTTCACGTCCAGCATATCCGCCAAGGAACGTATCAGCGTAAGAATCTCCTTCTCACACCGGTGCTTGGTCATGGCATCCATATAATTGGATTTATTATTAAAGGAATAACGTATCTCCAGCTTATTCGCGAATTTTAGAATAGAGTCACTCATTTGTTTCTAGTTTTTCGGTTCTTCTTTCGGTTTACGATCAAAAAACGGGTTCTTCGACGAGGCGCTGACCGGTATCGCCATCACGCATTTACAGTCTCCCAACAGCCCCAATCGCTGGGCCGCCAAGCCGGCGCTGAACATGACACGAGTATCCACACGCAGGTCCGCCGCCGTAGCGCAAGCCGAGCCGATAGCGATACCCAGATCGACGGAATTAATAGCGCACGGAACCAAGTCCGGCTTCTCCACGCAGGTATCGAAACCACAATGGGCGCAGTTCAAGCCTTGTACTTTCTGGGAGGTACCGATAATCACCACGGCATCGGCACTCTTTATATTCTCGGCGTCACGGAGCAGGAACTTGAATCCGGTCTCGGCCGCTATCTGGATCATCTCATCGGACAAGCGCAAGATATCCCCATCCGTCACCATCGCTATCTCTATGATATCAATACCCTTGCCTTTAGGAGCCGTGCGAGCGGCTGTCATCATACGGCGTGCGGCCTGTAACACAAGCTCATGCCTGATTTCTCTTTCGTTCTGTATCATATCCTTCTAAATTCAGTGAAACAAAATTAAGCAAAATATACGAAACCAAGGCAAACATATGAGAATAGAATTCATAATTCAAGATTAGTCATTCGGTCCGTGGCCTTAAAGGGATAAGCCGGGTATTCATAAATACTGAAGCGAGGCTCCGTCTCTCCCTCGCAATAATTCCAGATCGTACGGTACTCATTGACATCCTCGCCCATCTCCTTCAATTGCCTAAGGTAAGCGGCCACGGATTTATTCTCCACGATATAAACCTCACCCATTTGATCGATAATCGGGCTATGCCGACGGCTCCCGTCATGATCGAACTTGAGGATTCGTTTTCCTTCGGAAGTTAAGCCTACCGTATGGAAAGTCATGCTCTTACCAATAGCGGGCAAGTTCAATACATTACGATCCGTACCTGCGAACAACAACCCGTTTTCCTTCAGGAAACGAACCAAACGCTTGCCTAAAGGACGTTGGTTACGGATCATATCATACAACTCCGCCTGTTTCTCCTCCGGCACCTGCCCGAAGATCTTCTCCTCACGAGCCTCTTGCAACGAGCGGCTATTCGGGGTGTAAACCGCATAATTCTCCAGGAATCCTTTCACGGAGAACGTATAATAGCAAACCACCCCAAGGGCGTTTAAGGTCTGCCGTAATTTCGCCGTATGTCCCTTACGGGAAGCCGAAACCGTATATACCAACTGATTCGTGATCGTCCAGCCCGCCGGCAAGATCGCCTCGATAGCGTGCCTCGCCTCCGGTGTCACCTCTAGTGGAGACTGGAAATGCGTTTGTATATAGAACTGGCTCACGCCGATAGCGGAAGCCTTCTCCTTGAACTCCCTCAATATACCGACCAACTCATCGGTCACACGCAGCGGAAGATAAGCCAGCAACCGGGAACCTAGCCGTACCCGTTGCAGCTCGGCGTACTTCTCGCCCTCCGGACGGCTCTCGTTCGCCTTCCGTTTCCGCACCGCCATCTTATATACCGCCTCCAATATCTTACGCAAGGTAGCGTTCTGGCTCATCAAGGCATCCCCGCCCGTTATCAGGATATCCCGTAGCTGGGCGTCTTCCTCGAAATAACGCATCAGACGACGTAACTTCCGGTCCCAACTCTCCTTAGGCTTCAGGGCCTCGAAATCGAAATTCAACCGCTCGCTCTGGAAATCATACATGCGCTGGCAAGAAGCGCACAATCCACCGCAGGCACGCCCCATCGAATCGGGGATCAAGATCGCCACCTCCGGATACCTCCGGTGTATATTATGTCCCTCCGGCAATAGCCAACCCGCCGCATTCGGCTCATCGGCAACGACCATGTCTTCCTTTTCCCACGCCTTAATGCTTCCATACGTATCTACCAGCTCGTTCGAGTACATGATGTACGATCGCACCGTAGCGTCGTCATACCCCTCATGTTCTATATTTAATAGGGAAAGATAATAAGGAGTCACAAAAAAGGGCATCCCCTTCTTTTTGGCACGGGCCAATAAGCTCATCGTCTCGTCCGACAGGGAATATCCCAAAAAGAAGTTCAATTCCGTAGGACTCTTGATCGCCATCGACAAATGGAAACGAGCGGTATTCCACCATTCACGTACCCGGGCCTCTTTCTCCTCATAGGAGATGCCCTCGGCGAACTGAAAACGTGACGAAGGGCTATGGCGTCTTTCTATCTTCTTGATCAAGCAAGAGATGATACGCTCCTTGTTCCTCTCACGGATAGCGATTACCTCCGGGTCAAGCCCGGTCGGCCAACGGCTCATCTGCCTTTTCACCAATGCCCGGTCCGGTAGGATCTCAACCGGATATTCCAATAAATCAAACTGATGGTATAGGTCAATGAATAAATCAGGAGAGACCTCATTTTCCAAATGGCCGATCAGGAACTGCCAAAGATAAGTGACCGTCCGCACCGGAAGACGCTCGCCCGTAGACAGCTCGTCCACGAAAGTATCATCATGCTCAATCAAAAGAAGGATACGTCTCGCCACCGCCATTCCTACGTTTTCTTGGGTACTTTCCTTTTCCGTGAGCCGGGATAAAATAAGAGAACGCAAAGCATCCTTAAAATACTTTGCGTTCTCACTTTCTTCCGCTAAGGTCACCAACCAAGGGAAGCTCTGATTATATACTTTTTTTAGTTTAGAAATGTCGGATACAAGATGTTCTTTTTTTATCATAAGCATGTCATTTTTGTAGATTAGAATACATTTGTAAAGCGCCCTCTTGACGATTTTCTACAAAAATAACAAAAAATACGGCAAAATGCCGTTTATACAAATCTAAAACATCTTAATAAATCCTTACCATACGATCGACGGACAATACTGCGATATCGTATTTTTCAATACCTTTAGATTGATCGGCTTCGTGATAAAACCGGAAGCCCCGGCTTCTTTAGCGGCTTCCATATCAGAGTCGAATACATAAGCCGACTGCATGATTACGGGGATATCTTTCGATAGCTTACGGATTTCTTTCAAAGACTCGATACCCGTCATCTCAGGCATCTTTATATCCATCAAGATCAAGTCCACCTCGTTTTCCTTAAAGAGAGCCAAAGCTTCCAAACCAGTTTTAGCACGGATCAAATTACAATATTTATGTAAAATGGTCTTCAGAAGTAAATAATTACTTTCCTCATCCTCCGCGATTAGCAACGTGGGCTTTCCTCCACTCAAATCATTTTTCACATCCATATATATAACGTTTTATTCTTTTAATCAAAATCAAATAAACTCTGATGAAGCAAAGATAAAACAAATATTAGAAAGTAGACATAAAATTCAAGGAGATATGAGTATTCGGGGAAGTTCTTTTTCCACCCATGCTAGAAAGTTACGTCTATACCTCCCATAAATATCGCCTTCGGCATCGGGAATCCTTCGTTGATGGAATAACGGGTAGCCGTTAAATTCTCTCCTTTGACAAATAGATTCAAGCCTTTATCACGTGTACCGAAACGGTAGGCTGCCTTCGCATTCAAGGTTGTAAAATCTTCCTTCTCTGTACAACCTTCATTGGTATATAGATCAAAGATAGATTGTACATTTACATTTAAAGTAAAACGTCCCGGTTTATAAACAGCCCCTACATAAAATTTTTGACCGGGGGCACCAGGAATAGGCTTACTCATATGCAGATAACTGTAATTTAAGTTCATACTTAAATTCTCACAAATTTGATAACGAGTTTCAAACTCAATACCTTTATTTGTAAAGGTACCCGTATTTAGATTCTTGAAAGGAGGCCTATTATCCCCATTTACGCTCACCGAATAAATCATATCTTTCCCATCAATAAAAAATGCGGTTAACTCAGCATATAAATCACCACCCAAAAAAGATTGTCCGACAGCCACCTCATAATTCAACATACTCTCCGGTTTCAAATCTGGATTTGCAGCTCCCCACATATACATTTCACGAATATTGGGGCTACGAAAACCTTTAGAAACAGAAGCCCGAATCATATTTCCCTCAAAAGGACGAACAGTCACTCCCCCTTGAGGGACCCATTCTCCACCATAAGTACTGCTGTGCTCATAACGAACGCCGGCATTCAAACTTAACATATCAAACAAATCCTGTTGCATAATGACATATCCAGCCGTTTCATTCACAGTTTTGTCAACCAATTCTTTTTCAGAGCCATCGTTATTATCATTCCAAGCATGTCCACCCCAGTTTTTATAATCAATACCTACGGTAAAGTTATTCCCTTTAAACAAACGAAAAGACTCATATAATAAGACACCGACGTTGTGGTCATCAGATCGGAATAAATAAGTCAATGGTTTCTCTCCCGGATCGTAGCCATCATTAATCTTATGATTTCCCCAATTATAAAACAAACGTAAAGCCCCGCTCATTTTCCCATAATTATTTACCAAAGCCATAGATGCCGTACCACGCAGGATATCCATCTTATTATCTAATACAGGAGCCGAGGTCTTCCCTGGATTTTGAAATTTAGATTTAGCTAAGCTAACATCTCCTGTTATCTTATAATGTTCATTGAATGTATATCCCAAATTAGCAAAACCATTAGTAATATTAAAATCCGAATTCGGACGATGTCCGTCAGTACGATCATGGTTAATTGAGACAAAACTACTGAACTTCCCAACGTTAAAACCATTATTCACCATATATTTTTGTGTGTTATAGGAACCATACATCACACGGGCCTGCGTACGCCTTCCTTCTTGTTTATGATGACGAGTGATAATATTAACAACTCCTCCCATAGCGTTTGAGCCATATAATAAAGAACCCGGTCCACGGATAACTTCTACCCGCTCAACATCCGAAGCAACATATGTATCAGGTAATGCATGTCCGAACACACCTGCCCATTGCGGTTGTCCATCAAACAACATCAAAACCTTATTTCCACTCCCTACGCCACGAATATTTACGGTTCCAGCCGCTCCTTCCGAAACACCAAATCCTGTGATTCCTTTTTGTGTCACAAATAATCCCGGCACATACTCCGATAATACAGGAAGCAACGCCGATTCACTGCTAGCCTCAATCTCCTCCCGTTCGATGACCGAGATAGATAACGGCACACTGTTCCGGTTCACATGGATCTTGTTGGCGGAAACCACCACCCCTTTCAAATTGATCAGACTGTCAATCTCTGCCGGATCTATCGCAAATGCCATGGAGCCTATCAACAGTCCGAAAACCAGTAAAAGTTCTTTTCTCATATACTACTACATCTATAATATTTATCATTTTAAACATCCCTTAGTAGCACGTCTACTAAAAAACGTGTTACCAAACCCGCAAAAAAAAGCATTAATCCGCCCGGCTCATCACCAACTTACCATGCTTAATGCCTTTGATTGTCGTCAACTTATCCGACAATTCCGTCAAGCGGTGGGCCGTTCCCATCACCGTCACTATATGCAAGCAAAAATTCTGATTGATATAATACTGGGAAGACGACAAGATCACATCCTTATAATTTTGTTGGATACTCGTGATTTTCAAGGAGATCTCTTTCTTGACTTGGTCATACATGATCACGATCGTCCCGGCTACGATATGGTTGCATTGCCATTTACGTTCGGCTACATTCTTCTCTATCAGAAAACGAATCGCCTGTGAACGATTGGCGAAGCCATTCTCATTCACATATTGATCCAATGATTCCAACAGATTGTCTTCCAAAGAGACACCAAAACGTTTTAAAGACATAAACCCTTTTTTTATAATTTTCGGTGCCAAAGGTAGTGTTTTTTCAAGAATCTCGGTATTCTATCGGCAGGAAGAGGAAAAATTAGTCGCTAATCACGAAAATTCACTCCGGTATCCCACCATAAGCGAGTACCTCCGGTATCCGGACCTCCCAAATACTCACACAAGGCGGAATATTGAGCCGGGTTACCGGAAATAATGCTAACCGGGAAATTCAAACGACGAATCATCGTTCGCATATCGATCTTTCCATTGCTTTTATTCACCAAAACCGGGAACAAACGGGGATAACCGGTACGCCTCTGCTCCGCCCAAGCCTCACAGCCCTCGGGGTAACAAGCGATCCATTTTTGGGTAATGATCTTCTCCAGCTTGGTCTCCCTAGAGGCTTCTTCATCCCATGCCGGAGACACCAAGCAAAGCGCCTTCGCCGAATAGTCGGGAGTAAACGTATCCACGAAATCGGCGGCTACATGATCACTTTGTAAATAAGCGTTCGCCTCTCCTACCCTCCATTGATTGAACGATGATCGTACGCCTTGCTCATAGCAAGTCCCGGCGTCCTCCCCGGACCAGCCCCGCAAGGCTGCCTCCGCACGTAAGAACCAAACTTCCGCAGGCGTCATTAAGATAGCGTCCGTTTTCTGGGTAATCGTGCTTCTCGAATGCTCACTATAGCGGGAATGATTAAATCCTGTCCCTTGCCGGATTCCACGGTACTCCCCGGAATATCCCTGTCCGGTAGCAGGCTCAAAATAACGGGATAATCGAGGGTCTTTATATCCTTTAAGGATCGATTCCATATTAGCGTTCACAAAAACCTCTCCCCACGCCTTATTGATCTCCCCCAGCGGATTCGAGTAGCCGGTTCCGGCGGTAGAAACCGCAACGACCTCATAAGCCTCCTCCAGCAAACCGGCTGGATGTGTCAGCGACTTATGCGCCTCATCCCTTGCCTTATCAGGGTCGGCCATAGCAATACGAATCGCCAAGCGCAAACGTAATGAGTTGGCGAAACGCATCCATTCCCCAAACGTCCTGTAATTCTCCGGCATAATCATATCGAAACGAGAAAAGGTTTCCTCTCCATCATATTCAGACAGCAGGTGAATAGCCTCCCCCAAATCTTGGAAAAAAGCATAATAAGCGTCTTTCTGGGAATCCGGCATTACCCCGGCATCCGACTCCCCAAACTTTGTATACACGATCGGGCCATAATAATCCGAGATCCGATGCATGATCTCTACTTTCAGTATTTTAGCGATCGCATAGAAAGCCGGATATTTGTCACGGGAATGATCTTCCGTCTGCTTTATCTCCGTCATGATATATCCATACGTATTATCCCACATCGTACCATTCCAGCCATCCTGCAAATTATAGACCGTATTCCCCAATCCTGCGTTGAAGGGTTTAAAATCATGCATATAACCGGAAAACATATCCGCATTCAGATTTTGCATCGTCTGGAAATGCCAGTTCTTGCCACTCCCCCAATCATAATTAAAATAAATCCCCATCTGGACTACCTTTAGCCAGACACCGAACGTATTATAATCATACGTTTTCTGCTCATCGGTAAAACCCGTATTATCGGTATTATACTCCTCGAATTTACCCGTACAGGAAAAAAGGAGTAATACAGCCAACAGAGCTGCCATCTTATTCAGAAATCTCGTCTTCATACGCTTAGAATGAAAGTTTCACATTAAAGCCGACACTTCTCGTAGTCGGTATCCCGAATATATCAATCCCTTGATTGCTATTGCTCGCCGAAAGCACGGCATCCGGATCAAATGGAGCCTTTTTATAAATAAAGAATAGATTCCGGGCGACAAAAGACAGTTCCGCCTTTTTGAGAAATTGTTTTCTCCCCAGCAATCTCTTCGGTAGCGTATATCCCAAAGATAACTCCCGCAAACGGATATTGGTAGCATCGTACATATAATATTCAGTCACACCGTTTCGTCCTCCCACCTGCTCATAAAATCCTTTTATGTTATAAATATGATGCCCTTCCAAATCCACATACCCCATCGTACGGGCCTCTCCGGAAACCTTACTCACTCCCGTTTGGTCAAGCACAGCCTGAGTCTGGGCCAGCACATCTCCCCCAAAATGCCCGTCAATCAAGAAATAGAACGAGAAATCCTTATACGTGAAACTATTTCCCCAACCCAATAAGAACGCCGGATTGCAATTCCCCACCTTAGCCGTATTCCCGCTGCCGATCTCTTGGGGCAAGCCGTCCCGACCATACACGATCGCACCATATTTATCCCGCTCAAAAGCTTTCCCATAGATATCACCAAACGAGCCACCTTCCACCAAACGCATCGTATAGCTAGAGGAGAATCCTTCATCTCCTTGAATAAAGCTAGCCAAATCATCATGTAGTTTCTTTACTTCATTTTTATTCCGGGAAAAGTTGAGTGTCGTATTCCATTTAAACTGATTCGTTAAGATAGGAACCGCACCGAACGTCAATTCCACTCCCATATTCTGTATATTTCCCGCATTCACAAAATAATACTTGTATGCGGCTCCAGCGGAAGAAGGTAAAGAGAAGAGTTGATTTTTCGTATTGGTCTTATAGAACGTAAGATCCACGTCCATACGATAATCAAAGAATTTCCATTCGGTACCTATTTCAAAAGAACTGCTCATCTCCGGCTTCAAGGTACCGAACGGAGCCGTATCATTCGGCTGGGGAATCCCGCCCGCGGCGATATGGCCTACCGTATTGCTAACGAATAAGGGTATATCATTACCCACCTTACTCCAAGAAGCCCGTACTTTCCCAAAAGATATCAAGGAAGGCATCGAAAAGGATTTAGGGATAATCCAAGAAAGACCGACTGAAGGATAGAAAAAACCTCTTGATTTACGTTCCGTAAACGCAAGGGTAGATGACCAGTCATTACGTGCGGTCACATCTAAGTAAAGGCTTTCCTTATATCCCAACTGCGCCATAGCAAAAAAGGATTGCATTTGCCGGCGTGCGTCATCCGACTCCTCGATGTAGGCACTGGACGACATGTTAATATTAGCGATCGTAAAGACATTCGGATAATACAAGGAAGCCGTTTTCGAATCCAGCCTCAACGCACTGGTGCGTGTGTCCGTTATGCTCGTACCGATAGCGGCGTTCAAGGAGAAATCACCCCAGCTTTTATTCAATTTGGCCATCAAATCCCCATAGAGCAACGTAGTCTGGTAGGTGTAATAAATGTAACGCCCGTTCTCACCGGCGATACCCGGAGAGGTAGAAGCGTATATTTCCTGCTGATACTTATCATTCACATAATCGATATTTCCACGGCCCTGTAATGTAAGCCAATCTGTCACCTTGAAACTAGCGGAAGCCAACGCCAACACACGGGCACGTTTGTCCTCGTTTTCCGTACGGTTGACCAACCAATAAGGATTTTGCTCAAAATCAGTAATCGTAGTATACCAGTTCTGGACGTTCATATTCCGTTTCTCGTTATATACCTCAAAGTTCTCCTTATAAGGTGCCATATCCATCCCTCTAGGAAACGTGTATAAACCTTGTAACGGGTTCATATAAAATCCCCCGGCCGTAGGTTTTCCTTTGATTGTTTGGAGTATCAAGTTTACCTGCCCCTCCAAGATCAAACGATCATCAAAGAAAGAAGAACTTTCACGGAGATTAAAATTATGCTTGCTTAAATTATTCTTAGGAACGATGCCCCGTGCGGTCGTATTGGCATACGAAAAATAATTTTGCACATGGCTATTCCCTGCCGTAAATATCAATGAGTTAATAGCGGTAATACCCGTCCGGAAGAAATCGCCGACAGGGTCATAGACCGGAAGAGAAGCCCGGTCTCCCCAACAAGTTTCCGCCCCTTCCATCCGTCCGAACTCATTCTGAAACTTGGGGAGACTGATCGCTTGATCAACAGTCAGCGACGAGGAGAAATGAATATTCCGTACCCCGGCCTTACCTCTTTTCGTTTTGATCAAGATCACACCGTTCGCCGCTTGTCCCCCATACAACGCAGAGGCCGAAGCCCCTTTCAAGACACTCAAACTCTCTATATCATCAGGATTTAGATTAGAGATACCATCGCCCGCATCCCGGTTACCGGCATCGGCCGTACCACCGATCGTTGTCAAGGCTTGCTCACTGCTAATGCTCAAGATCGGGACACCGTCTATCACATACAAAGGCTGGTTATTTCCGGATGCGGAACGACTACCTCGAATAATCACCCGGGACGAGCTACCCAGACCGGCGGAAGTCCGGTTAATCTGGAGTCCAGCCATCTTTCCGGAAAGCGTACTCATAAAATTAAAATCCTTGGCCCTTACCAATTCCCCACCTGTGATTAACTGGGTGGCATAAGGCAAGGAAGATTCTTTCTTCTCGATACCAAGAGCCGTAATAACTACCTCGTCCAAAATCTGGGCGTCATCCTCCAACTGCACATTCAATGACAATTGCCCCTCATACTCAATTTCCCGTGAACGATAACCGATATAAGAAAAAACCAAAGTAGCCTCCTCGGGAAGCTCCAATACAAAGCTGCCATCCATATCCGTAATCGTACCGTTTCTCGTTCCTTTTTCCACCACATTCACGCAGGCAATAGGCTCTCCTTTGTGATCGGTCACGATGCCTTTTACCTTACCATCCAGCTTTTGTTGCATTTGGATTATCGCCTCTTTCTTATTCAAGATGATCTGGTCATTCATGACCGTATAGACGATCTCCGTGTTCTTAAATAATAAATTTAAAATCTCGAAAACCGTACGTCCGGATAAAGATTTACGCACTTTCTCAGATAAATTGATCACCTGAGCGTCATAAATAAAAGAATAATTGGTTTGACTCTCAATCTCATCCAGAGCGCCAGCCAAGCTAACCGGGGGAGAGATACGAATATAGGATTCCGAACGTTCCTGTTGGGCGCCCAGCGGGAATATACATAATAATAGTAGAATGAAGATATAAATATATAATCTCATAATTTACACACGCACAATTTATCATGGGTAAATGTAAGAATTATTATCTAATACTATTCAATTATAACAAAAAAATCTCGCTTGGAGTACTGTTCTTCACAGATAAGTATCTCCAAACGAGAATAACCATCAGCTTCTGTTAAAGCTCAATATAATCAATCTGTCTGTTTATTTATTTTGAAGATGTGCAATAGTTGGAATTCTTATCCCACCAAATCGGGGTCGAAACCACATCACCTTTCCCACCTAACATGGATTTGCCTTTCTCATATTCAGCAGCATTTACCAATTGCTCTTTCATCGGGTATTTCATACGTTTGATGAAATTTTGAGGATTCAAGATATTTGTATCACTATTATTATATACAGCTTGATCTCGATAAACAGCCACATCCAAACGAGGCAAGTTCAAACGACGCTTGTCATTCCAAGCTTCCTGCGCCAAATCTGGAAGTCCGGCGATATATTTCTGCGTGATGATCTTCTCTAAAGCCGTATTGCCTGCGCCTTGTTGATCGTCATATTTCGCGCTGGTACCAGCCTCATTCTTTTCCGTGGAAGCCAAATACTCCTCAACATCACCCGATACACCCCAAGTCTCGAAGGAAGCACGTACACCTGCCTCATAAGCAGCTTTAGCATCACCGGCGACCAAATTACGGGCGAACAACTCAGCTTTCAAGAAATCAACTTCCTCAGAAAGGAACATATCATAAGGACGAGATTTATACGGAGCGCCATCTTTAATAATAAAGCCCATCTCTGCACATTGCTTAGACTGATAAATACCAGTATTCGCCTCCTCTGCTTTCGCACCGTATACCAAACCTTTCCAATCACCATTCTCAATACCCGGCTGGAACATCTTCGGGGCACGAGGGTCTACCTTAGCGGGATGTACATTCGATACGGCAACTCCGGATGTCTGGTTTACCACGCCGGCAGGCCAATCGATATTACCGATATTAGTCACTAATTTCTCAAATGACTTAGACATACAGATCGGACCGCTCCAAGTAATCTGGAACATCGTATAGTTATAGTCCTGTCCCCAAGAACCATCCGCTTTTGGAGGCATATAAGCATTATCAGCCTTGCTTGAGATCAAACCACAAGGAGATGTCAAAGCGGCATTTGCCTCAGCGACACATTTCTCTCGATCCACCTCAGATAGACGAACAGCGAAACGAAGACGCAAGGAGTTTCCAAATTTTTTCCAAAGAGAAACGTCATTCTTATAGACCAAGTCGATACCTGCATCCGAGAATATAGGCTCAGCGCTATCGCTAAAGCTATTCAACGCCTCATCCAATTCCGTGAAATATTCATAATAGATATCCTTCACCGATTTATAAGGAGGATTATCTTCTACGGTAGCATAGGCCGGGAAAGGCATCGGACCAAACTTATCCGCAGCCAGGCTATGGATATACACACGCCAGATACGAGCGAAAGCGATCGTATTAGCGTATAAGTCCTTATCTTTTTCCATCAAACTACGGATCACGATATTGATAGAAGAAATCTGTGTCAGATACGCTTGCCATGTTAAATTGTTCCACTCGTCATTTTGGATATAATTCTTAGTTGCCCAACCACCGCCATCGACCAACATTTGAGAGTAGAAATCAATTTGCAAAGGTTTCAAGCGTTGTTCCACATCACCATCGATAATCATCCCACCACGTAGCGTAGAGGCCAATCGAGGTTCGCTCATATTGTAATTTACATCATCCGTCGGCTTATCCGGGTTATCATTTATACCTGTCAGGTCGCAACTGGCCATACTCGCCATCATAAACGAACAAGCTGCTAATATCTTTATATTACTTTTCATAATAATTCCATTTTTAGATTTATGTTTCATTAAAATGCCAAATTAATATTGAAACCTAAGCTTCTCATAGTAGGCATAGAACCGTACTCGATACCTTGGGCGTTACCAGATGTATAAGCAGCCTCCGGGTCGAATCCCTTTGTCTTACTATAAATCATGAACAAGTTACGAGCCACGAAACTCAAGCGAGCGGAAGTAAATGGAGTCTTCGCCAACATCGTTCTCGGGAAATTATAACCCAAACTCAACTCACGTAAACGGATGTTTGTCGCATCGTACATATAAGCCTCTGTCACGTTATTGCTAGAAAGACCATTCCAATAAGCTTGAGCCGTAATACTCTTCGTATTGGGAGTACCATCGGCCAATACCCCCGGAACAACCATACCATCACGACCATCCAACGTCATCTCTAAATTACCGGATGAAGCACCCGCACGGATAGATCCCATATACACATCACCACCATAACGCATATCGAACATGAAGTTCAACACGAAATTCTTATATGACAAGGTATTGCTCCAACCCATCATCCATTTCGGCTGGTTGTTACCCAACAATACCATATCGTCCGTTCTCAAAGGAACACCATCGGCACCGATAATAATGTTGCCGTTATCATCCCGTTGATAAGCGTAACCGTAAATATCTCCATAGGCTCCACCCTCGTGAGCGACGATCTTCAAGAAACTTACTGATGCGTCACTAAGGATCTGCTCTTTCGTATCATCTGTCAATGAAATTACCTTGTTGATATTCTTTGACCAGTTCAACTGAGTATCCCATTGGAAACCACTCTCGGAGATATAAGGAGTAGCGTTAAACGCAACCTCTACACCCTTATTCTCAATATTACCGGCGTTGATCATCTTTTTCTTGAACCCTGTAGCGGAAGGAACATCGATCTTTAAGATCTGGTCTTTGGCGTTCTTCTTATAATACGCTACGTCGACACCAACCCTATTCTCAAACGCCTTCAACTCAAGGCCTAACTCCCAAGAGTTGATCGTCTCATTCTTTAAATTTGGATTTGCCATCCAATCCTCGTTGCTGGCATTAAAAATACCCCCTTTAATATCATAACTGATATTATAATAGTCACGCAACATATAAGCGTCCGTATCATTACCTACCTGAGCCCAAGACGCACGGATCTTACCGAAAGAAAGAATACCCGTGTTATGCCCCATCTTATTCAACATTTGGGTGAAAATCCAGCTAACACCTACCGACGGGTAGAAATAAGAGTCATTGTCTTTTGGAAGTGTTGAAGACCAGTCGTTACGAGCAGTTAAGTCCAAATACAAATAGTCGTCCCAAGACAATGATGCCGTAGCATATAGCGAGTTGATTTGTTTACGGTTGCGAGTATACTCACCACCATGTGTCTTACCGTTGGCGATCGCATGGAAATCGGGAATCACAAACTCACCGGATGATTCCTTGTACCATGTAGAATTACGGTACATCATATTACCACCTACCGTACCTACGATACCGAATCGATCCCAGTTGCCTTTAGCTGTCAATAAGAAATCGGAGTTGATCTCGGTGAATTTCTCCATATTGGCTGTCATGCTACCGTTGTTCTCCCAATACGGGTTACCTGTCGCACGGATTGTCTCATACTGGATGGTGTAATTATCCATACCAGAGCGAAGCTTCAAGCTCAACCAATCCGTAAACGTGAAATCCAAGGCCGCGAATCCGATAAAGCGGTCTTTCTTATCCTTGTTCGTATTGCGGTAAGCGGACCAATACGGGTTATTGGCGTTGGCTCCCGTGTCGATCAGATAACCAGCGGGCTTTCCGTCCGCACGTTTCCAATCATTATCTTTATAGGCGTCATAGTCAGAGAAGCCCACACTTCGGGGCATACTTAAATAGTTAAGGAAGATATTATCCGGGTCGCCCGCTAATTTCACACGGTTGTTCGTATGCTGGCTTACATAATTAACCTTCACGTCGGCCGATAACCATTTAGACAGTTTAGCCGTAGAACGCAAGTTGATAGACGTACGATCCATTCCGCTATTCGGAACAACACCCTTATTATCCAAGCGTGTCACGCCGGCACGGAAAGTGATATCCTCGGAACTCTTGCTCAAATCCACGCTGTTTGTCCAAGTGGTACCAGTGCGCAAGAAATCCTTATATAAATCATTGTCTCTCGCCGCATACTGGTAAGAACCCATCGCCATATCCTTAGAAGAACCGTCCATAGCGGCACCCCAGCTCGTCGCTTTATTATTATCGAAAGCGCCGTCGATACCTTGTCCGTATACATCTTGGAACTTCGGGGTTTGCATCGGGTTCTCAGCCGTGAAATTCGAGTTGATACTTACGCCCCAACCTTTATTCTGGCTACCTTTCTTAGTCGTGATCATCACGACACCGTTACCTGCACGGCTACCATACAACGCCGCGGCTGCCGGGCCTTTCAATACGGACATACTCTCGATATCATCCGGGGAGATATCAGAGATACCGGAACCTTTATCCACGTTACCGTTACCCCAATAGTCATCCGTACCACCGCTAAAGTTATCGATAGGTACACCGTCCACAACGATCAACGGCTGGTTATTACCAGTAATAGAGTTATTACCACGAATCACGATACGAGAGGAACCACCGACACCGGTACCATTTTGCTTGATCTGCAAACCTGCTACCTTACCAGCCAAAGCGTTGGCCACGTTAGCATCACGGGTTTGCGTCAGGGACTCGCCTTTCAATTCAGACATAGAATATCCCAAAGCCTTTTTCTCTCGCTTGATACCCAAAGCGGTTACCACGACTTCATCCAAGGCTTGCGTATCATCGACCAATTGAACCTCGATAGAAGGTTGTCCGGTAAAGACGATCTCTTGCGTATTAAAACCGATATAGGAAACTTGTAAAGTCGCATTGTTAGGAACATCCAACTCGAAACGGCCATCCATATCCGTGATGGTACCGTTGGTAGTTCCTTTAACAATTACGTTAGCACCAATAATAGCCTCGCCCGTTTTGTCCGTAACGACACCGACTGCTTTTCGTGTCTGTTGTTGAGCGTTTAAGACTGTGACTTCATGCGTGTTCTCTGCGAAAACCATGGCCGGTACCAAACAGAATGCGCATACCCCCATGTTAATCATTAACGGAATTTTTCGAAAAAGAGAATAACTATTCCCCCTTAAAGCATTTAAGGTTACAATTTTATTCATATTTTTGTAGTGTTACTATTTATAATAAAGTTATTTGTAGCTGCGCCAACAGCTCTTCTTGACTTTTCGTACGGGAGAATACGCCAATATTCTTCCGTATGTTTTTAATCCTTGTTTATTCTTTCTTCATGGGCAGACGTATTTTAGAAGGTTACACATTATTTCTCATTTTGATATTTCCACGACTGAGGTTCCCGATCCACTGTCCTTAACGGTAGGTTTATGTATCGCATACTGGATTCCCGACGCCAATTTCAGGTATTCCAATACTTGAGGCAATTGCTCGTCCTTGAAACGGGCTGTTATTATGGACTTGAGTATCTCGTTATCTTTTACCTCGAATACTACGTGATAATGACGTTCCAGCGTTTTCAATACTTTATCCATCGGATGGTTCCTGAAGATAATCTCCCCGTTCTTCCAAGCCGTGTCATATTCGGTATTCACGTCGAACACCTTGATCTTGTCAGCACCCTTTTGATACTCAGCTTTCTCGTTTGGCTTCAACATCTGTGTCATTCGCTTTCCTCCGGACACGACGTTCAACTTTACCGATCCCTCTACCAAGGTGGTCTCTATCATACTCTCGTCTTTGTAAGCGGATACATTGAAAGAAGTACCCAACACCTCTACCGAGTAATCTTTATCCGCTTTCACAATAAAAGGCTTATGGGCATTCTTCGTCACCTCGAAATATCCTTGTCCGGTTAATTCCACCGTACGGGTATCCGCATTGAAATCCGAAGGATATCTCAATTCGCTATTGGCATTCAGCCAAACCTTAGAACCGTCAGGTAAATCGAATGCCGAAACCACCCCAGGATTCGTGCGTACGGCTAGCGTACGCACGTTCCCTTGACCCTGCTGTATGAACAAATAAGCGGATAAAAGAAAGACTGGAATGAATAACACGGCCGCAGCCCGTTGAATAACACCTAACACTTGTCTTAAAGCTAATCTTTTCTCTTTCTTATGGATTCTTGATTTAAAACGAGACAACGCCTCGTCCGGGTTCACGGTCCGCATGACTTTTAGGCGACTTGCCACTTGAGCTGTAAAATAGACCTGCTCCAACAGTTTCTCGTTTTCTAGAGAGGCGGCCCGCCAGTTTTTCACCTCCACAGCTTCCTCCTCGGTCAACATCCCATCGATGTATCGGATCAATATGTCTTCGTTTATTTCCATTTTTTCTTGTTTCTATAATTAATACAGTTGAGACAAAAGATGTACTAAACAAAAAAACGATTTTTTTCAAGAAAATTGAATAATGGCAAAAATACCGTTCCTAAAGAAAGGCTCAACAATATCCCTCTTTCTACTGTTTTACCACAAAATGAGACTTCTTATGGTAAAGATTCTTTTAAAACGGATTTATGAGGAGCCAAGTGAGGCGGATGGTTATCGCATTCTTCTCGACAGGCTATGGCCCAGAGGACTGAAGAAAGAGGATGCGAAGTTTGACGAATGGAGAAAAGACATCACTCCATCTAAGGAGTTACGCCAATGGTTCCACGAGGATAAAGACAGGCATTGGGAAGTATTCCAAGGTCGCTACGGGATGGAGATCAAGCAGAACCCGGATTTCATTCCTTTCTTACGAGAGATCGAGAAGCATCCGGTTGTCACTTTCCTCACGGCAGCGAAGGATGTACAACATAGTCATCTACCTATATTAAAAGAAGTCATCGAGGATTTCGAGAAAAACAAATCATAAAAATAAAAAGACCTATGAAAAGTATCGTATTGCTTCGCCACGGCGAAAGTGTATGGAATAAAGAGAACCGGTTCACCGGTTGGACCGATGTGGATTTGACAGAAAAAGGCGTGGCCGAAGCTTATAGGGCCGGCAACCTATTGAAAGAAAAAGGATATGTGTTCAATAAAGCCTATACCTCTTATTTAAAACGGGCTGTCAAAACCTTGAATTGTGTATTGGATCGCATGGACCAAGACTGGATCCCGGTGGAGAAGAGCTGGAGGCTGAACGAGAAACATTACGGATCGCTACAAGGGTTGAACAAGAGCGAGACCGCCCAAAAGTATGGAGACGAGCAGGTCTTGATCTGGCGTCGCAGTTACGATATAGCCCCGCTTCCCCTATCGGAAGGCGACCCTCGTAACCCTCGCTTCGATATCCGCTACAAAGACGTGCCGGATAAAGAGTTGCCCCGTACGGAATCCTTGAAAGATACGGTTGAGCGGATTCTCCCTTATTGGAAAGAGGTTATCTTCCCGACGCTCCGGACCGCCGACCAGATCCTTGTCGCCGCTCACGGAAACAGCTTGCGGGGAATCATCAAATATTTAAAAAACATCTCCGATGAAGAGATCGTTCATCTGAATCTCCCGACAGCCGTTCCATACGTGTTCGAGTTCGATGATGACTTGAAACTCGTGAATGATTATTTCCTTGGCGACCCGGAGGAAATCAAGAAACTCATGGAAGCCGTAGCCAACCAAGGAAAGAAAAAGTAGCGGGATTCATGCCTCTTATCCGGAATTATTCATTAAGTTTGCAACCAAACAAACTTAAACACTATTGTGGACGAGAACGCAGAACGAATTTCACTAGAACTTATCGCAGGAGACGAACAAGCGTTCGACACCGTGTACAAACAATATTACCGGGGATTGTGCGCCTTCGCCTCCCAATATGTAACAGTACCAGAATCGGAGGAGATCGTACAAGACGTGATGATGTGGCTGTGGGAAAACCGAAAATCCCTAGTAGCGGACATGTCCCTGAAATCACTCCTCTTCACCATTGTCCGCAATAAATGCCTCAATACGATCAGCCACATACAGGTTAAGCAACAAGTGCACGAGAGATTGTACGCCAAGTTCCAAGAGCAATTCGAGAATCCTGATTTTTATATAGGAGAACTGATGGCCTTGGCCTCCAAGGCCATCCGGGAGCTCCCGGATGAATACCGTAAGGCATTCGAGATGAACCGTTTCGAGGAAATGACCTACAACGAGATCGCCGAGCGGACAGGCGTATCCCCCAAAACAATCGCATACCGCATCTCTCAAGCGCTCAAGATATTACGGACGAAATTAAAGGACTATATCCCTTTATTGGTATGGCTGCTTTACGAACAAACACGCTCATAACGGAGGAAGCATCCTACCGCCATGAGCGTTTTTTTAATGAGTCAAAAGACTTATTTCACGAACGGTGCTTTCAATAAATAATCCACGCAGCCTTTCACGCCCTCAAACTGGGAACGTCCGTCAGGCATACCCTCCAACTCCACGAAATAATCCTTGATTCCATTCGCGTAAGCTTGCTGGAATATATTCTCGAAATTCATCATCCCGGACTCGCCTAGAATAGCACGGTCCTTGATGTGCAATACCTTAATACGGTTCGGATATTTCTTCAACCACTCTATCGGATCTTGTTGTCCCATCACGGCCCAATAAACATCCATCTCGAAAAATACAAGCGAAGGATCAGTATTCTTCAAGAACAACTCATAGATGCAATCTCCTTTCACACGCCTTCCCAGCTTGGCCTCCGTACTACCCGGATTTACCTTGGCGAACTCCATCTCATGGTTGTGATAGCCGAAAGGAATACCGGCCGCTTTCACGATCTTACCCGCCTCGTTAAAAATCTCGCAGACGAAAGCGGTTTCCTCGGTGCTACGGGTACTCGGTTGCCCGGGCTGGATCAAGTACTTCACGCCTAGTTTGGCATGGTCATCAGCCGTCTTCTTCCAATACTCGGAGATCTGGGAGCGATTGGCCTTCGTGTACTCACGTACCGGAGGATTCACGTGGGAACTGGTGATCTTCAATCCGGCATCATCCACCATCTTCTTGAATTCCATCATGTCTACACCGCCGATCTTGCCTTCCTTGTAACCGGCCAATTCCAGATTCGTGTACCCCATTTTCTTGATCTTTTTCAATCCACCGGGTACATCCGCATAAAGTTCCTTGCCTAAAGAATAGATTTGTAAACCAACTGTCTTAGCGGCCATCGTTTCAGAAGTGACAGGTTTAGCCGCATCTGTGCTCCCGACCTTTCCGGCCATCAGGCCACCCAAGGTGAAAAGGGACGCGTTCTTTAAAAAATCTCGTCTATTTATCATGATTATTAGAATTAAGTCAGTCCAAAGATAGAGATTATAATCTAAAAAAAGACCGCATAGGATGGAAAAATCCACCTATACGGTCCACAAATGGTATACATTATATAATAGGACTCGATTAACGGCGAGGCTTGATATCCAACTTCACCGGCTTGATCATATTCTCCGGGCTTAAGATCGTATCCAATTCCTCCTTGGTCAAGATACCATGATCCAGTACCAATTGATAAACGCTAACGCCGGTCTCCAACGCCTCCTTCGCGATCTTGGTCGAGTTCTTATAGCCGATTACCGGATTCAAGGCCGTCACCACGCCGATGCTATGATGTACCTCCTCACGGCAACGATCCTCGTTAGCGATAATACCGTCCACGCAACGGGTACGCAAGGTATCGAAACCATTGATCAGCAAATCCACGGACTCGAAGCAGCATTGTGCCATCACCGGCTCCATGGCGTTCAGCTCCATCTGGGCGGCTTCCCCGGCCATGGTCACACATAATTCATTACCCATTACCTTATAAGCGATCTGGTTCATCACCTCCGGGATCACAGGATTCACCTTACCCGGCATGATAGAAGAACCCGGCTGCATAGCAGGCAAGTTAAACTCACCCAAACCGCAACGAGGGCCGCTTGCCAACAAGCGAAGGTCATTACATATCTTATTCATCTTCACGCAAACCCGCTTCATGGCGGAAGCATAGCCTACCAAGCAAGAAGTATCCGAGGTAGCTCCTACCAAATCGGAGGAGAGACGGATATCCCATCCGGTTATCTCACGTAAAGCCGCAATACATTTCTCCGCGTATCCCGGCTCGGCACAAATACCCGTACCGATAGCGGTAGCTCCCATATTAACCACCAAGAAATCGGCGGCGGCCTCATTCAAGTGAGCGATCTCATCCTGCAAGATGCTGGCGAAGCCATTAAAGGTCTGCCCCAACGTCATAGGTACGGCATCCTCCAACTGCGTACGTCCCATCTTGATAATTTGCGAGAACTCCTCTCCTTTCTTACGGAAAGAGGCGATCAATTCCTCCAAATGGGGAAGCAATTGAAGATGCTTAAAATACATACCGATATGGATAGCGGTCGGATATGCGTCGTTCGTGGATTGCGAGCAGTTCACATGGTCGTTCGGTGAGCAGTATTGGTATTCACCCCGCTCATGCCCCATCAGCTCCAAGGCACGGTTGGCGATCACCTCATTCGCGTTCATATTCGTAGTGGTACCCGCTCCGCCTTGGATCATATCCACCGGGAACTGGTCGTGATGTTTACCATCGAGAATCTCCCCACAAGCGGCGATGATAGCGTCTTTTTGCTCTACGGTAAGCAAGCCTAATTCAAAGTTAGCCATGGCAGCCGCCATTTTTGTTATAGCTAATCCTTTAATGAATAAAGGATATTCACTCAAACGGAATTTACTGATTGAGAAATTCTCGATTCCTCTCAAGGTTTGAACTCCGTATAATGCTTCGGCGGGGATTTCACGAGCGCCGATCAAATCGCTCTCTATGCGAGTTTTTCCAGTTAATTTAGTATCCATATTAGAAATATTAATCGTTTTTTATTGTTTCCGCAAAGGTAGAAACTATTATTTTGAAAGCAAATTATTCTTCGAAATAATAAAAACAAATACCAAAAACGCCAATACACGTCTACACAAGGCTCAATGAATTACAATTTGTCAATAGAGCAGTTTTAATAGACCTTCTGATCTTTTTTATCTCATTCATAAAAAAAGTACGATTTTATTTGCTGTTTGTCAAAGATTCCATATATTTGCTGCCGTAATAACAAAACAGAGTCATGAGAACATTCGTAGTAAATACATATTGGTGGTGGCGCTCCGTACAACTCAAAAGGTCGTAAGGAACGAAGACTCGTATGTATATATAAACACTACATAAAGATATAAAGAGGTCTGTCGCACTTGCGGCAGGCCTCTTTTCTTTTTATGGCAAATTCAAAAGGAAAATAACTAAATTAGATAAAAGATGAAAACGTATCAAGTTGACAAGAATGGTTACTATGGTGAGTTCGGCGGGGCCTATGTTCCCGAGATCCTTCATCAATGCGTGGAAAATTTACAGAATACCTATCTGCAAGTGTTGGAGAGCGATAGCTTCAAGGAAGAGTTCGATCAGTTATTGCGTGATTATGTAGGCCGCCCCTCCCCTCTTTACTTGGCCAAACGGTTGAGCGAGAAATACGGATGCAAGATCTATTTGAAACGGGAAGACTTGAACCATACCGGAGCACATAAGATCAACAATACGATCGGCCAGATCCTCCTAGCCCGCCGCATGGGGAAGACCCGTATCATCGCCGAGACGGGTGCCGGACAGCATGGAGTGGCTACGGCTACGGTATGTGCCTTGATGAATATGGAATGTATCGTTTATATGGGGAAGACAGACGTGGAACGCCAACATGCCAACGTACAGAAGATGGAGATGCTGGGAGCTACCGTCGTGCCCGTGACCTCGGGAAACATGACCTTGAAAGACGCCACGAACGAGGCGATCCGTGACTGGTGCTGTCATCCTTCGGATACGTATTATATTATCGGTTCTACGGTAGGCCCCCATCCTTATCCGGATATGGTAGCCCGGCTGCAATCCGTTATCAGCGAGGAGATCAAGAAGCAACTGCTGGAGAAGGAAGGAAGGGATCACCCGGATTACCTGATCGCCTGCGTAGGCGGGGGAAGTAACGCCGCCGGTACGATCTATCATTTCGTGGATGACGAGCGGGTGAAGATCGTCTTGGCCGAGGCCGGCGGCAAGGGCATCCACTCCGGCATGAGCGCCGCCACGATCCAATTGGGTAAAGAGGGCATCATCCACGGGGCACGTACCTTGGTCATGCAGAACGAGGACGGACAGATCGAGGAACCTTATTCTGTTTCCGCCGGCTTGGATTACCCGGGCATCGGCCCGATCCACGCGAACCTCTCCGTAAAGCACCGTGCGCAAATCCTAGCGGTAGATGATGACGAGGCGTTGGAGGCCGCTTTCGAGTTGACCCGTCTGGAAGGAATCATCCCGGCCTTGGAAAGCGCCCATGCCTTGGGGGCCTTGGCCAAGGTAAACTTCAAGCCGGAAGAGGTGGTGGTACTGACTGTCTCGGGCCGTGGCGATAAAGATATGGACACTTACATTAATTATAAATTATCATGAATTATTCTTTCAAAACGATAAGCAAGAAGGTGATGGGCGACCTTCACACTCCCGTAAGCATCTATCTGAAAGTGCGGGATATCTACCCGGAATCGGCCCTGTTGGAAAGCTCGGACTTCCACGGAAACGAGAATAGCCTTTCCTTTATAGCGCTCCGCCCCTTGGCGAGCATCGGTATCAACAACGGGGAATGCACGGCGACCTTCCCCGACGAGACCCGTGAGGTTACCCCGCTCACCGAAGACTATAACGTACCCGAGGCGATGAACGCTTTTCTCGGCCGCTTCAAGGTGGAGGGAGCGGACAAGAAAGTCTGCGGATTATTCGGCTACACGGCTTTCGATGCCGTCCGTTATTTCGAGAACATCCCGGTCATGGAAGTTCATCACGAGGAGAACGACGCCCCCGATATGCTATACATATTATATAAGTATATCCTTGTCTTCAATCATTTCAAGAACGAGTTGACCCTAGTGGAGATGCTCCAAGAGGACGAGGCTAGCCGGCTGGAAGAAATCGAGACATTGATAGAGAACCGTAACTTCGCCTCCTACAACTTCCAGACAGCGGGTCCCGAGACCTCCCCGATCACCGGCGAGGAATACAAGGCGATGGTCCGCCAAGGCATCAAGCACTGCCTCAGGGGAGATGTCTTCCAGATCGTATTGAGCCGTCGCTTCGAGCAACCGTTCAAGGGAGACGACTTCAAGGTGTACCGGGCTCTTCGCAGCATCAACCCCTCTCCTTATTTGTTCTATTTCGATTTCGGAGGTTTCCGTATCTTCGGCTCTTCCCCCGAGACGCATTGCAAGGTAACGGGCAGACACGCCAGCATCGACCCGATCGCCGGGACCGCTTTCCGTACCGGTAATATCGAGGTAGACAAGCAGCGTACCGAGGCCCTGCTTGCCGACCCCAAGGAGAACGCCGAGCACGTGATGCTGGTAGACCTCGCCCGCAACGACCTCAGCCGGAACGCCCACGACGTGCAAGTGGATTTCTATAAGGAGGTACAATACTACAGCCACGTCATCCACCTCGTATCCCGTGTGAGCGGCGAGATCAACACCGATAGCGACCCGGTAAAGACCTACGTCGATACCTTCCCCGCCGGCACATTGAGCGGAGCCCCCAAAGTACGGACCATGCAACTGATCACCGACATCGAGCATCATAACCGGGGTGCTTACGGCGGCTGTATCGGCTTTATCGGTCTGGATGGTGATTTGAACCAAGCGATCACGATCCGTACCTTCGTCAGCCGTGGCAACGTACTTTACTATCAGGCGGGAGCCGGGATCGTGGCTAAAAGCAACGATGAGCGTGAATTGCAAGAGGTAAACAATAAGCTGGGAGCCTTGAAGAAGGCGATAGATCTAGCGGAGAAATTAATCAATTGATTATCCGGTTGTAGAGACGGGGCGTGCCCCGTCTCCCACAGTCTGATAGTATTTTAAGTTACCATTTTGAAAGGATGAGACGGGGCACGCCCCGTCTCTACAACAACAACAATACATATAAAATGAAGATATTATTATTTGATAATTACGATTCCTTCACCTACAATTTGCTACATATATTGAAGGAACTGGGTACGGACGTAGAGGTACACCGCAACGACAAGATCTCCTTGGAAGAGATAGAGCGTTTCGATAAGATCTTATTATCCCCGGGACCGGGCATCCCCGAGGAAGCCGGCATCCTCCTCCCCTTGATCCGCCGGTACGCCCCGACAAAGAGCATCCTAGGTGTCTGCCTAGGCGAGCAGGCCATCGGCGAGGCATTCGGCGCCACATTGATAAACCTTACCGACGTGCATCACGGCGTTTGCTCCGATATACGAATTGTCGCTAAAGATCCTATCTTCGAGGGACTGGAACCGGGTATACGTGTTGGGCGTTATCATTCTTGGGCAGTCTCCAAGGAAAACTTCCCGGATTGTCTGGAAATTACGGCGGTCGATACGGAAGAAGGACAGATCATGGGCTTGCGCCATCGTGAGTACGATGTACGAGGTATCCAATTCCATCCGGAATCCGTGTTGACACCCAAAGGGAAGACTATTATAGAGAACTGGCTGAAACGCTAATTACCTCCTAAGGCACTTATAGTTTCTTCCTAACGAAACATCAGTTTCTCTATGGTGAAACTAATGTTTCTCAAGCAAGAAACAAGAGTTTTCCCCTAGAGAAACAAAAGTTTTTCGATAAAGAAATATCGCAAAACTGCAATATTTTATCATTCAACACATTACAGACATGAAGCAAATATTATACAGATTATTCGAGCACCAATATCTAGGCCGGGAAGAAGCCCGGAACATCCTCCAGAACATAGCGGAGGGACGCTACAACGATTCCCAGATCGCCAGCCTGATCACCGTATTCCTGATGCGCAGTATCTCTGTAGAGGAATTGACCGGATTCCGGGAAGCTTTGCTGGAGATGCGTGTACCGGTAGATTTAAGCGAATACAAACCGATCGATATCGTAGGTACCGGAGGCGACGGAAAAAACACGTTCAACATCAGTACCTGTTCCTGTTTCGTAGTGGCCGGTGCCGGTTACAATGTCGTAAAGCACGGTAACTACGGGGCTACCTCGGTGAGCGGCGCCAGCAACGTGATGGAGCAACACGGCGTAAAATTCACGAACGATATCGATAAGCTACGTACCTCCATGGATACCTGCCATATCGCCTACCTCCACGCCCCCTTGTTCAACCCGGCGCTGAAAGCGGTAGCTCCGGTACGGAAGAGCCTCGGCGTACGCAGTTTCTTCAATATGCTCGGCCCGCTGGTCAACCCAGTCATGCCTACTTACCAATTGTTAGGCGTATATAACCTCCCGCTACTCCGCCTATATAATTATACGTATCAAGAGAGCTGTACCCGTTTCGCCGTGGTACATAGCTTGGACGGTTACGACGAGATCTCCCTCACGGCCGATTTCAAGGTAGCCATGCCGGAGAAAGAGAAGCTTTATACCCCGGAGATGCTCGGATTCAAACGTTGCACGGAAGCGGACCTCGATGGCGGAGAGACCCCGGAGGAAGCGGCCCGTATCTTCGACGCCGTATTAGGGAACAGGGCTACCGAGGCCCAAAAGAGCTGCGTGATCGCCAACTCCGCCTTCGCCATCCAAGTGATCTGTCCAGAGAAGAAGATCGAGACGTGTATCGCCGAGGCACGTGAATCATTGGAAAGCGGAAAAGCATTGGCTACATTCCGTAAATTTATATCTTTGAACCAAAGATAAAGAAACATATCCTATGAAAAAGGACATCTTACAAGATATTATCGCCAATAAGCGCATCGAGGTAGCCCGGCAGAAACAGGCCGTAAGCTTACAGACCTTATTGGCTTTAGGTAGCGACCGTATGGAGCGTGACACACGTTCCATGCGTGCGGCGCTGGAATCATCCCCCTCCGGTATTATCGCCGAGTTCAAGCGTAAAAGCCCCTCCAAGGGCTGGCTGCATCCGGGTGCGAATATCGCCGACGTGGTGCCCGCTTACGAGGCCGGAGGAGCCTCCACCTGCTCGATCCTTACGGACGGGGATTTCTTCGGAGGTTCCTTGGGCGACTTGCAAAAGGCCCGCAAGCTGGTGGATCTCCCATTACTTCGCAAGGACTTCATCATCGATACCTACCAACTCTTCCAAGCCCGGGTGATGGGCGCCGACGCTGTCTTGTTGATCGCCGCCGCCCTTACGGAAGAAGAATGCCGGATACTCGCCGAGACCGCCCATAGCCTGCAATTGGAAGTCTTGCTGGAAGTCCATAGCGAGGACGAGCTCAAATACATGAATGCGGATATCGATATGCTCGGCGTGAACAACCGTAATCTCGGCACCTTCCATACGGATGTAAACAACTCATTCAAGTTGGTCGATAAGATGCGAGGCTTCTCCCCTCTTTTAGTGTCCGAGAGCGGAATATCCGAGACCGATACCGTACGCCAATTGCGTGAGGCCGGTTTCCGTGGATTCCTGATCGGAGAGACCTTCATGAAAACCGAGAGGCCGGGCGATACCCTAGCCGATTTTATAGGAGGACTGGCATGATCATCAAAGTATGCGGAATGCGAGACTCCCGGAACATCCAAGAAGTCTCCGCCCTAGCCGTCAACTGGATCGGCCTCATCTTCTACGAACGCTCCCCGCGCTTCATCGGGCAAAGCCCGACGAAGCAGTGGACAGTGGACAGTGGACAATTGACAGTTAAATACCGCTTGTCGCAACTGTCAACTGTCAACTGTCAACTATCAACTAAAAAAGTGGGCGTTTTCGTCAACGCTACCATCGAGTCCATGATGGAGACAGCCTCCGCCTACAAGCTAGACTATCTCCAACTTCACGGTAACGAATCGCCGGAAGATTGCCACACCCTACAGAAAAGAGGATACTCCTTAATCAAAACCTTCCCGATCGCCTCCAAAGAGGATTTCAAGAAGACCAAGGAGTATGAGGGCCGAGTGGATTATTTCCTTTTCGATACGAGATGCGAGGGCTATGGAGGCTCAGGCAAACGTTTCGATTGGTCCATCCTAACCGAATATAAAGGAGAGACTCCCTTCTTGCTCAGCGGAGGCATCCGTCCGGAAAACGCAGAGGCGATCCGGAACTTCCGGCATCCCCGTCTCGCAGGTATCGACCTCAACAGTGGCTTCGAGATTGAGCCGGGATTGAAAGACGTCGACAAACTAAAGAATTTCATCCAACAAATTTTACATCCAGCTGTAGAGACGGGGCGTGCCCCGTCTCCCACCGTCTGATAGTATTTTTAAAATAGAATTCAAAATGAATCGCATCACAAACTTATTCCAGACCCAGAAAGACGGAATACTCTCCGTCTATTTCACCGCCGGTTATCCGAACTTAAACGATACGGCAAGCATCTTAAAAGCCTTACAGGCTAAAGGTATCCACATGGTAGAAGTAGGAATCCCTTTCTCCGACCCGATGGCAGACGGCCCCGTCATCCAAGAGGCCGCCACGCAAGCGTTGCGTAACGGGATGTCACTGCACCTCCTATTCGAGCAATTGAAAGAGATCCGGAGCGAAGTACAGATCCCGATCATCCTAATGGGCTACCTGAATCCCATCATGCAATACGGTTTCGAGAAATTCTGCGCCAGTTGCGTAGAGGCCGGCGTAGACGGAATGATCATCCCCGACCTGCCTTACGCCGATTATATCGCCGACTACAAGGAGATCGCCGATCGCCATGACCTAAAAATGATCATGCTGATCACCCCAGAGACCTCCGAGGAACGAATCCGGCTGATCGATGCCCATACCAGCGGATTTATCTATATGGTATCCAGCGCCGCCACGACCGGAGCCCAACAAGACTTCAACGAGCAGAAGCAGGCCTATTTCCGTCGTATCAACGCCATGAACCTACAGAATCCCCGCTTGGTAGGTTTCGGCATCAGCAATAAAGCCACTTTCGAGGCGGCGACAGCCCATTCTTCCGGTGCCATCATCGGTAGCAAGTTCGTCCAGTTACTAAAGAGCGAAGCTACTCCCGCCGAGGCGGTCGATAAGTTACTGGAAGCCCTAAAACAATAGGAACCCTATTCATGTTTACATATAAAAACAGTAAATAGTCCTATGAATAACTTCACTTTTCACAACCCAACCCGTTTATTATTCGGTAAGGGCATGATTGAGAAACTGAGTACGGCCATCCCGATGGTGCATCGCATCATGATCACTTTTGGAGGAGGTAGCGTAAAGCAAAACGGTGTGTACGACCAAGTGATCAAGGCGCTAAAGGATCGTGACTATATCGAGTTCTGGGGCATCGAGCCTAATCCCACCATCGAGACCTTGCGAGAAGCTATCCAGATAGCGAAAGGCAAGCAGGTGGATTTCCTATTGGCGGTAGGCGGTGGCTCCGTCATAGACGGGACGAAGCTAATCTCCGCCGGTATCCAGTACGACGGCGATCCTTGGGAATTGGTGCAGAAAGGGTATTACTATCATACTGTGCCCATGGGTACCGTACTGACCCTGCCCGCCACAGGTTCCGAGATGAATAGCGGGGCGGTGATCTCCCGGAAAGAGACGCAAGAGAAATTCCCGTTCTACAGCAATTTCCCCGTATTCTCGATCTTGGACCCGGAGACGACCTTCAGCCTGCCCCCGTATCAAGTGGCTTGCGGTATCGCTGATACCTTCGTCCACGTGATGGAGCAATATATGACTACGACCGACCAATCCCGCTTGATGGATCATTGGGCGGAAAGCATCTTAAGCACCTTGGTTGAGATCGCCCCGAAGATTAAGGAAGATCCGAGGAATTACGACCTGATGGCAGATTTCATGCTATCCGCCACGATGGGCTTGAACGGCTTTATCGCTATGGGCGTAACGCAGGACTGGGCTACCCATATGATCGGACACGAGCTAACCGCCCTTCACGGATTGACGCATGGAGCGACCTTAGCGATCGTCTTCCCCGGAACCTTACGCACCCTACGCAAGCAGAAAGAGGGCAAGATCCTGCAATACGGCGAACGGGTATGGGGTATCCATAGTGGAACGACAGAGGAACGGGTAAGCCAAGCCATCGAGAAGACCGAGCAATTTTTCCAAAGCCTCGGTTTATCTACCCGCCTCAGCCAAGAGAAGATCGGCTATACGACAATCACCGAGATCGAGAATCGCTTCAATGAACGAAACGCCGCCTTCGGGGAGGCGAAGAATGTAACGGGTAGCGTGGCACGGGAAATATTGGAGAGCTGTAAATAACGTACAACTTGTAGAGACGGGGCGTGCCCCGTCTCATCCCCTCAAAAGGGTATAGATTTTATCTTAACAGGACTACTACTTGGATCGGGCCATGCGCCCCGAATACCAAGGCTTGTTCAATGTCAGCAGTCTTTGAGGGACCGGACATGAAGACTCCGTAATCATAATCCATAGTGGCAGTACGGCGGTAAGCCTCATTCATCGTATGAACCAATTGAGTCTTGTCCAACAAGATCACCAAAGCGTTCGAGATAAAGTACAGACCTTTATAACGTACCTGACGGGGTAACCAGACAGCGGCATTCTCCGCCACGCCGAAACTACCCTCCACCACAGATACGTCCGTTCCGTTCAACTCCCGGGGATCGGTCAGCCCATCCGGGTTAAAGGTAGCGCAAGTAATCTCCTTCAAATTCGAGGCGATACGTTTCGCCTCCGGAAACTCACGGCGGATCACCTCATTCACATCCTCGCCGGGCTTTAACTCGATGGCCTTGCCACCCGCCCCGGCTAACACCTCCGAGAACGTAGCCAACTTATCCGCATAGGTAATCGCCTCCAACGTAAGCTCAGGCATCTCGTGGCGTGCACCCGTATGACGACGGATACTCGCCAATATAGAATCTTTACTACTCATTATCTCACCTTATTATTCTTCCACATATCATTAAACGACTCCTTGGCGAAAGTCGGAAGCTCACGTCCCTTGCCCCAAGCGTTCAAGCCATTGTAGACCATGAAACGGGGCAAATGATTCACTACCGGAGCAAACTTCAACGCCGTATTGAACAATCCCGGACGTTCCATCAAGAACTTCATGCCGAAAGACATCACTTTCTTCTCCTTGCTCGCCTTACCGATCTTATCCAAATCTTGCCGCCAACGGTAAATCTGCTCGCCCAAATCGATCTTTACCGGACAAACGTTCGAGCAAGAAAGACATAAGGAGCAAGCCGATACGTTATCCGAATATTCCTCCGGATTCCTCAGCATACCCAAGTTGATCCCGATCGGTCCCGGAATGAAATACGTATACGAATAGCCACCACTCCTGCGATATACCGGACAGGTATTCATGCACTCGCCACAACGGATGCAATTCAACGTACGAATATGATCCGGTTTCGCCAAGATATCACTACGCCCGTTATCCACGATAATGATATGGAACTCTTGTCCCTCGGACGGACGGCGATAATGGGAAGTATAAGACGTGATGGGTTGCCCCGTACCCGAACGAGCCAGCAAACGAGTGAATACGCCCAATGCCTCCAGATTCGGTACGATCTTCTCCATCCCCATCGTAGCGATATGCACCTTCGGGAAGGAGGTTCCCATATCGGCGTTTCCCTCATTGGTACAAACCACGATCTCGCCCGTAGAGGCGACGGCGAAGTTAGCGCCCGTCATCGCCACGTCGGCATGCAGGAATTTCTCACGCAGATTCTTACGGGCGGCATGCGTCAGGTAGGTAGGGTCGATATTCCCTTTCTCCGTTCCCATCTCACGCTCCATCATCTCGCTGATCTGCTCCCGTTTAATATGGATCGCCGGCATCACGATATGGCTCGGGGCCAAATGCATCAATTGCAAGATACGCTCACCCAAATCGCTCTCCACCACATCGATTCCTTTCGACATCAAGAACTCATTCATATGGCATTCCTCCGTCAGCATCGATTTGCTCTTGATCAGGTTCCGGGCATCATGCTGGCGCAAGATCCGCAAGACGATCTCGTTATGCTCCTCGGCATCTTTCGCCCAATGCACGATAGCCCCGTTGGCGATCGCATTTTTCTCGAACTCCTCCAGAAGCGTGTCCAGATGGCTGTTGGAGTAAAGCTTGATCTCCGAAGCCAACTCTCTCAACCGCTCCCACTCGGGAAGCGAATGGCTCATCTTATCCCGTTTGGTACGTACCATCCAAAGCGTATGGTCGTGCCAAGCCTCATTCTCCTTATTCTCTAGGAAACGGGCCGCAGCTATAGCATGTTTCGTACTCATAATCCGGACGCTAATATTTGAACGATGTGAATAGTCTTGATCGGAAGTTTCTCCCGCTTGATAACCCCTTCCATATGCATCAGGCAAGAGCTATCCGCCCCGGTGATATACTCGGCGCCGGTACTCATATGATCCTTTACCTTGTCTTGTCCCATGCAAGTAGAGACCTCAGGCTCCTCGATGGCGAACATACCGCCGAAACCGCAACATTCGTCCACCCGCCTCGGCTCGAACACCTCGATACCTTTCACCAAGGAAAGAAGATCACGTAACTTGGAATAGTACGGGATATTACGCTCGCTGGGCGACGAGAGATGCAACTCACGCACCCCGTGGCAACTATTATGGATACTCACCTTATGCGGGAAAACGGCCGGCAGGGATCCCGGTCTCACCACGTCGTGCAAGAACTCGCAGATATCATAAATCTTCTTACTGTTCATACAAACGTGATCCCGCTTTCCCAATATATGGGGATGGTTCTCTTTTACGAAGGCTACGCAACTGGCCGAGGGGCCTACCACGTAGTCATAGTTCTTAAACTGTTCCTCCATCCGGAGGGCCAAGCGAGCCGCCTCATCCTCGAAGCCGGCGTTCGCCATGGGTTGTCCGCAGCAGGTCTGGTCCATCGGATAATCGACATCCACACCCACATGCTTCAACAATTTATACGAGGCGATACCCACTTCGGGATACACCGCGTTAATGTAACATGGGATAAATAATCCTACCTTCATACTAATTATATCTTTATATCCTTATATACGACACCGTATATAATTAACACCTAAAGGCCCATCACAACTGCATATTTGCCCTAACCCGGCTCAACGTCTCGGGAGTCATCAACAAATAAGAAGCGATATGGGACAAGGGGGCACGCTGCACGATCTCAGGGTGTTCTTTCAATAAGCGGGCATAACGTTCATTAGCGGTCTCGAAACGAAGGAAATCCGCTTTCCGTTGAGACAGGATCAGCGAATTCTCCAACAGGCGGCGATACATGACCTCGATCTCGTAATCCTCGGCGCACAATGCCAATAAAGGATCATGAGGAATACCATACAGTACCGTATTCTCCAAGGCCTCCACCAACAGATTAGCGGGACGTTGGCGCAAGAAGCTCTCGATGCAAATGAAGATGTTGTCCTCGCTGGCGAAATGCTCGGTCAGCTCTTTCTTATTCTTGAAGTAAAACTGGCGAACCATTCCCTTATAGACATAACCGAGTTGCGTACAAACCTCTCCTTCGCTCAAAAACAGGGCGCCTTTTTTCAATTCTGTCCGGATTAAGATAGAGGCCAGTTTCTCAACAGCTTCCTCACTGAGTAGAATCGATTGCGCCGCAATCCTGCGAGCTATAAATATCGCTGTATCCATATTCATGGTTGTTTTTGTTTGTTTCCGCAAACTTACGAAATAAATACCACTTGATTTACATCAAGCCCCCATTTATTTATATTCCTGCCAACTCTTGATGCAGATATCATCTACGCTCAAGGTACAGAAGGCTTGAATGAAAGCGCTGGCCAGACGGGCGTTGGTGATTAGCGGTATATTCAGGTCGATGGCGGCACGGCGGATCTTATAGCCGTTGTCAAGCTCTCCGGCAGAAAGGTCACGAGGGATATTCACGACCATATCGATCTGCTTCTCATGAAGCATCTTAAGCGCCTGCGGTTCTCCCTTCTCGCTCGGCCAGTACACCTTCGTACTCGGAATGCCATTCTCCTCCAAGAAACGGTGCGTACCTCCCGTAGCGAATAGATTGTAGCCTTTCGCCGCCAACATCTTAGCGGCATCCAGCATGGCTACCTTCTGCTTCGGCGTACCGGTGGACAGGAGGATATTCTTCTCCGGAACCCGTTGCCCGACAGCGAGCATACTCGTCAACACCGCCTCGGATACATCGTCGCCCAGACAACCCACCTCGCCCGTGGAAGCCATATCGACCCCTAATACCGGATCGGCTTTCTGCAAGCGATTGAACGAGAATTGAGAGGCCTTGATACCCACGTAATCCAAATCGAACTCATTCTTATTCGGTTTCTCTACCGGCAAGCCCAGCATGACACGGGTAGCCAACTCGATGAAGTTTATCTTCAGCACCTTGCTCACAAACGGGAAAGAACGGCTGGCACGAAGGTTACACTCGATCACCTTGATCTCATTGCCCTTCGCCAGATATTGGATATTGAACGGGCCGGAGATATTCAGCTCCTTAGCGATCTGCTTACTGATACGCTTGATACGACGAACCGTCTCTACATATAATTTCTGGGCCGGGAACTGAATCGTAGCGTCGCCGGAATGAACCCCGGCAAACTCGATATGCTCGCTAATGGCATACATCACGATCTCACCATGATCGGCCACGGCATCCATCTCCACCTCTTTCGCATGCTCGATGAACTGGCTTACCACCACCGGATGCTTTTGGCTGACGTTGGCGGCCAATTTCAAGAAACGCTCCAACTCCTCTTGATTCGAGCAGACATTCATGGCGGCGCCACTCAACACGTAACTCGGGCGAACCAATACGGGGAAGCCTACCTCCGCCACGAAACCATTGATATCCTCCATGGAAGAAAGCTCTTTCCAGCGGGGCTGATCCACGCCGATACGATCCAACATGGCGGAGAACTTCTCACGGTCCTCGGCATTATCAATGCTCTTGGCGGATGTCCCCAAGATATTCACATGCTGCTCGTCCAGACGCATCGCCAAGTTATTCGGGATCTGGCCGCCGGTGGAGACGATCACGCCGTGGGGGTTCTCCAGCTCAAGGATATCCATCACACGCTCGAAGGTAAGCTCGTCGAAATAAAGGCGGTCGCACATATCATAGTCGGTAGATACCGTCTCGGGATTGTAGTTGATCATCACGGAACGGTAGCCCTCCTTACGGATCGTATTCAAGGCCTGCACGCCACACCAGTCGAACTCCACCGAACTACCGATGCGGTAAGCGCCGGAACCCAGCACGACAATCGAGCGATGATCGCCCAAATACGTCACGTCGTTTTCCGTACCGCTATACGTCAGGTACAGGTAATTCGTCTGCGCCGGATACTCGGCGGCCAAGGTATCGATCTGTTTCACCACCGGAAGAATGCCATGCTCCTTACGGAACTGACGAACCAACATCATACCCTTCTCCACATCCCCGTCGAGACCGATCGCCCGTGCGATCTGGAAATCAGAGAAACCTTGTATCTTCGCCCGGCGGATCAACTCCGGATTGATGCGCCAACGTTGGATCCCCTTCATATCGAAAGCGTGAAGCTCCTTGGAGGTCTGCATGATTCCATATAGTTTCTGTAGGAACCATCGGTCTATCTTGGTAAGCTCATGAATCTGGTCTACCGTATAACCGGCTCGGAATGCCTTCGAGATAACGAAGATACGGCGGTCGGTAGGCTCATGCAAAGCCTTATCGATATCCTCGATCACCAACTCCTTATTCTCCACGAAACCGTGCATACCCTGCCCGATCATACGCAAGCCCTTCTGGATAGCCTCCTCGAAAGTACGTCCGATCGCCATCACCTCGCCAACCGACTTCATGCTGGAACCCAACTCACGAGCCACGCCGTGGAACTTACCCAAGTCCCAGCGAGGGATCTTACATACCACGTAATCGAGAGCCGGCTCAAAGAAAGCGCTAGTCGTTTTCGTCACGGAGTTTTTCAAGTCGAACAAACCGTAGCCCAAGCCTAATTTAGCGGCCACGAAAGCCAACGGATAACCGGTCGCCTTAGAAGCCAAGGCCGAAGAGCGGCTCAAGCGGGCGTTCACCTCGATCACCCGGTAATCCTCACTCTCCGGATCGTAAGCGTATTGCACGTTACACTCGCCCACGATACCGATATGGCGGATGATACGGATCGCCAACTCACGTAATTTATGATAATCCGTATTACTCAAAGTCTGCGAGGGGGCAATCACGATAGACTCTCCCGTATGGATTCCCAGCGGGTCGAAATTCTCCATGTTACATACCGTGATGCAGTTATCGAAGCGGTCGCGCACCACCTCGTACTCCACCTCTTTCCAGCCCTTCAAGCTTTTCTCCACCAATACTTGCGGAGAGAAAGAGAAAGCCTTCTCTACCAACACGTCCAATTCTTCCTCATTGTCGCAGAAACCGGAACCCAAGCCCCCCAGCGCATAAGCGGCACGGACGATGACCGGATACCCCAGCTCGGCGGCCGCACGGCGAGCGTCAGCGGCATTCTCCACGGCCTCGCTCTTGATCGTCTTCACGTCGATCTCATCCAGCTTGCGTACGAACAACTCCCGATCCTCGGTATCCATGATAGCCTGCACCGGGGTACCCAATACCTTCACGCCATACTTCTCCAGCACGCCGCTTTGGTAAAGGGCCACGCCACAATTCAACGCCGTCTGCCCGCCGAAAGCGAGCAAGATACCTTCCGGACGTTCCTTCTCGATCACCTTTTCCACAAAAAAAGGAGTAACGGGCAGGAAATAAACCGTGTCCGCGACTCCTTCCGAGGTCTGTACCGTAGCGATATTCGGATTGATCAATACCGTTTGAATCCCCTCTTCCTTAATCGCCTTCAGGGCTTGGCTGCCTGAATAATCGAACTCGCCCGCCTCACCAATCTTCAAGGCTCCGCTGCCGAGTATCAGGACTTTCTTTATATCTTCTTTCATTGCTTCATTTTTTTAATGTTTGTATTTACGACACCCGGAAACGGGTTATTCCGGCACCCGGAAACGGGTTATTCCGGCACCCGGAAACGGGTTATTCCGATACCCGGAAACGAGTTATTCCGACACCCGGAAACGAACGGGGCTACAGTAAGTCCGCGAACTTATCAAACATGAACTCCGTATCCAGCGGCCCGCTGCAAGCCTCGGGATGGAACTGAGAGGAGAAGAAAGGCTTCGTCTTATGCTTGATACCCTCGTTCGTCCCGTCATTCATATTGATGAACAGCGGTTCCCACTCCTCACCCAGCGTATCGTTATCCACGGCGTAACCATGGTTCTGCGAGGTAATGAAGCATTTCTCCGTGCCTACCATACGTACCGGCTGGTTATGGCTACGATGACCGTACTTCAATTTATAGATAGAAGCACCGCCGGCTTTCGCCAACAACTGGTTACCCATGCAAATACCGCAAATCGGCTTATCCCCGGAAAGCGCCTTACGGATATTCCGCACAGCGGCATCGCAAGTATCCGGATCGCCCGGACCGTTGCTGATAAACAAGCCATCGTATTCCAGCTGATTGAAGTCGTAGTCCCAAGGCACACGGATCACCGCCACGTTACGCCTCAACAGGCAACGGATGATGTTATGTTTCACGCCGCAGTCCAAAAGCACGACGCGCTTTAGGAATTGAGAATTGAGAATCGAGAATCGGGAATTGGAGGCTTCCGATAAAGAACAGGTCTGGCTCGTACCATCGGGTAGGTAACAAATAATCTCTTTGCACGATACCCGATCCACATAGTTCACATGCTCATAATCCTCGATCTTCAATTCCCCATTTCCAATTTCGTTATCGGCGATGCCGATAACGATGCGTCCCATCATCACGCCATGCTCACGCAATTTCTTAGTCAACGCACGCGTATCGATACCGTATATGCCCGGGATCTTCTCCTCCTTCAACCAGTCGCCCAAGCTGCACTCGGCGTTCCAGTGGCTATACTCATGGCTGTAATCGCTAACGATAATCGCCTCGGCGTGGATCTTCTCGCTCTCCATAAACGTAGCGATCCCGTTCGGCTCGAACGTACGAGGCGGGACACCGTAGTTACCAACGAGCGGATAAGTCAACACCATCAACTGGCCTGCGTACGAAGGGTCCGTCAAGCTCTCCGGATATCCGGTCATAGCGGTATTGAACACGACCTCGCCGGCCACCGGTCTCTCATAGCCGAAAGAGTAGCCACGGAAGACGGTACCGTCGTCTAACATCAAAGTTGCTGTTCTGTTTGTCTGCATAGAATCTGTATGTTGTGTCATTTCACTAAATATTCTTCTTCCATATAGTGAATAAAAGCCTCGTTCACTAACCGAGTCCCGCCCGGTGTCGGGTAATCGCCGGAGAAATACCAGTCACCCGGATGCTCCGGACAAGAGGCATGCAAGCCCTCCAAAGTCTGGTAGACGATCTCTACTTTCGCCTGTGTCCCGGCCGGTGTAAGCAACTCCACCATCTTAACGGATATCTCCTCGTCCGTAAACGGGGCGTATATCTCCTTTACGTAATTCACCAACGGACCATCCGCCGCTGTTTGTTGTCGCTTCGCCTTCTGATAAGCGTCCAAGATCACGTATTCCATCCTCCGGTCACGTAACAGGGCCACCGCAGCCTTAAAAGCGATAAACTCGTTCATCCGGGACATATCGATACCGTAATAATCCGGGTAACGTACCTGTGGAGAAGAACTTACGATCACGATTTTCTTCGGATGCAGGCGATCCAAGATACCGATAATACTCTGGCGTAAGGTAGTACCCCGCACGATGCTATCATCTATCACAACCAGATTATCGATAAAAGGTTCAATACTTCCGTAAGTAATATCATATACGTGCGCCGCCAGATCATTGCGGCTATTGCCCTCAGCGATAAATGTACGTAATTTTATATCTTTTATAGCTACTTTCTCCGAGCGGATTCGCATGGAAAGGATTTGCTCCAGTTCCTCTTCCCTGAGCAAGTGACTACGATCGGCGATCCATTCTTTTTTCAGCTTATTCAAATAGTTGTTCAACCCCTCCTGCATCCCGAAATAAGCGACCTCGGCCGTATTCGGGATAAAAGAGAAGACGGTATGATTCAAGTCGTAATCCACCGCTTTCAAGATCGGATGCACGAGATTATCTCCCAAACGCTTCCTTTCCCTGTAAATATCCACGTCGCTACCCCGTGAGAAGTAGATACGCTCGAAGGAACAAGCCTTATTCTCTTTCGGCTCCACGATCTGGGAGATATGCCACTCGCCTTTCTTGTTGACGAGTATCGCCTCTCCCCGATTCAACTCCCGGATATTCTCTACCTGCACGTTCATCACGGTTTGTATAACCGGACGCTCGGAAGCCAACACGATAATCTCATCATCCGCATAATAGAAGGCCGGACGGATTCCCCACGGGTCCCGCACGCTAAACGACTCGCCACTACCGGTGATACCGCAAATCACGAAACCACCATCCCAGCCCGGGATACAGCGTTTCAGCACGTTCGACAAATCGATTTGATCCTCGATGGCATGCGTGATATCCATCCCTCTCAATCCTTCCGCCTCACACTTTTGGTACAGGCGCTCCACTTCCCGGTCCAGCCGGTGTCCCAGCTGCTCCAGCATGATATACGTATCGGAATATTTCCGGGGATGCTGGCCGATCGCCGTGATCTCCTCGAATATCTCATGAACATTTGTCAGGTTGAAATTTCCGCAAACGGCAAGGTTCTTGGCACGCCAGTTATTGCGTCGTAAAAAAGGATGGATATAAGAGATTCCGGATTTTCCGGTGGTACTGTAACGGAGGTGGCCCATATAAAGCTCTCCGGCGAAAGGTAGGTTGGCTTTGGCGAATAACGGATCGTTGAGTTGTTCGGGGGTTAAATCCTTGTAGTGTTCGTGAACTGCAGCAAATATCTCGGTAATAGCTCCGGTCCCGACGGCCCGTTCACGGAACATATATTCCTCTCCGGCATTTGCCTCTAACTTCACGCAGGCTAAGCCCGCTCCTTCCTGCCCCCTGTTATGCTGCTTTTCCATCAGCAAATAGAGCTTGTTCAGTCCATACATCCAACTACCGTACTTCTCGTGATAATACTCCAAAGGCTTCAGTAACCGGACCATGGCGACACCACACTCGTGCTTCAATACTTCCATTGTCGAATCAACTTTTTGATTTTGCCGCAAAGATACAGACAATCCCTAACATATTGTTTAAACAAACATAAAATAATTGACACTTTCACGGAAAAAATGTTTTTATCGGACGTTTGGTTAACAAAGCTTACATTTTATAAGCAAAAGGGAGGGTTTGTTTTCAATCCATAAGCCACTCATTTCCCTCTTGAAAGAGGCCTTTCAAAGATATCCATCCGAGAACCGTAATATTTCCAGAAACAAAAAAAGCCTCCTTTTAGGGGAGGCCTTACCATGGGATCTCTAACACGAACGATTGTCATGGGTAAACATACGGAGGATTCTACGATTATGCGACATCACTATGAAGATATTCCCATCATTAGGCACTTGATGAAGTCGCTCACGGATCTTACTAAACACTCAGTAATTGTTAGGAGATGTCAGGAACTAAAGAGACAGGTAGGAAATCCTCTGTAGTCTCGGGATCATATGCCCGGTCTTTCGCCTCAAAAATAACACTCCCCGGAACAAGACAGATACAAGTATGATACATTCCTTGAGGAACTTGTATCCCCGGACAAGATCCACCAGCCTCTAGAACAAACTCGTCAATCTTGTTTCCCTTCGCATCATAAAACACTTCACGTACAGCACCCCGACAAACGATCACCGTCTCTGACGTTTCTTGATGTCGATGTATCGGTATCACGGTCTCTGGCATCAAGACATTCAGCATCCGCTGCGAGGTATCCTTTCCAGCCACGGTTCTCAAATCATAATGCATTCGTTTCCTTGGTGAGGAAATCGCATCCAATAAGATCTTATCAAACAATTCATTATTCAGCTCCATACATTCCATTCTCATTTAAAAGCAAACACAAATGCTCCATACATTTATAGAGTACCATCATTCAAATTTTCATTATTTGATCTAGCTTATCAATACATACTTTTTTCGAAAAATGTATCTTATAATAGGCTTGCCCATTTAATCCCAACTGCGACCTCTCCTCTTCTGTCTTATGATACATTGTAATTATATTCTTTGCCAATCCTTTAAAATCACCGGATTTAGTAGTCAATCCACAGTTAGCTTCTTCAACTATTTTATTACCCATACCAGACAACATCGTAACCATTGGCTTTGCGGAAGCCATATATGCTTGAACTTTAGAAGGTATAGTCAATGAAAAAATATATTCTTCTTTTAATGATACCAACATCACATCCGCAAGAGAAAAAAAGTCGGGCATTTCTTCAACTGGATAACGGCCTAAGAAAAACACCGTATCATTTAATTTTAAGGATTGAACCTTTTGTTCAATATCTGATTTCATGCGTCCATCACCTACTATTATCCATTTAATATCCGGAAGATGCCGGGTTAAAAACGCCGCCTGAATAATAGATCCAAAATCTTGTGCCGCACCTATATTACCAGCAAACATGACTTTAAATCCATTAGGCATTAAAGATTCATATTTATTTGAATCACTAATCTCTTTCATGAACACATCTTCTGCCCAGTTTGGTACATATATTAACTTGTCTTTAAAATTTCCTTTACTCAAAACTGACTCAAAAAAAGCAGGAGACTGTACAAACAAGATGTCTGTTCTACAATAAATACCTGTAACCAATCTTGATAATAAATTCATTACAAATCCATTTTTCAAATTACTTGCGGCAGCTACACTTTCCGGCCATAAGTCTTGAATCCATAAAGAAGCATTAACGCCTGTTTTCTTTTTTAAAAGTAATGCAGGATACATTTGAAATACAGGAGAAATCCCAAAGCAAAAGATTTTATCTGTCTCTATACGATGAGTCAACACATACAAGGAAGCAAAAAGCACATATGAAAGATAATTCAAGGCCAACCGTATTCCTCCGCCATTTCCTCTAGGAATAAGAGGTACACGGATAACTCTGGCTCCTTTATAATCTTCCTCTTGTATTCCCCAAAACTTATAACCGTTAAGAATTTTTCCTTTCGGATAATTTGGTTTCCCAGTCAGGACCGTTACATTGTGCCCCCGTTTAACCCATTCTTCCGCTAAATCATTCACCTTAAACTCTTCTGGATAAAAGTATTGACAGACAATTGTTATTTTCATGTTGTTGATTATTTACGCCAAACCATCTTATTTATAATGCCGGTATAACTCTGTATTAACTTAACTACCTTAGTAGACACATTGCTATCATCATAAGCAGGTACCGTTAATCCATAATCTTCACAAAGATGCATTTCTACAGCAAGATCAACAGCCTGTAATACTTGTTCTGTAGAAATTGATCCTATGACAAAGACACCCTTATCCATAGCTTCCGGACGCTCTGTTGATGTACGAATACTTACTGCCGGAAATTTAAAGTAACTGGCTTCTTCCGGAACTGTTCCACTATCTGATACCACACAAAAAGCATGCTGTTGTAAATGGTTATAATCATGGAATCCTAATGGTTTACTTTGAATCACTCGTTTATCAAACTTAAACCCACGTTGCTCGATAAACTTTTTGCTACGAGGATGGCAAGAATAAAGAATAGGCATATTATACTTATCAGCCATAGCATTAACCGCATTCATCAAGGAGAAAAAATTAGCTTCAATATCTATATTTTCCTCGCGATGAGCTGAAAGCAGGATATATTTATGCCGCTCCAATCCTAAACGCTCTAATACTTTACTCGAATTAATTTGTTCTATACATCCATCCAACACCTCACGCATAGGAGATCCGACGACATAGGTATTCTCAGGCCTAACCCCCGCATCAAGGATATAACGACGAGCATGTTCGCTATAACAAAGATTCACATCGCTAGTTACATCTACAATTCTTCTGATTACCTCTTCAGGTAAATTCTCATCTTTACAACGATTTCCTGCTTCCATATGAAATATCGGAATTTTCAAACGTTTCGCAGAAATAATAGAAAGACAACTATTAGTATCACCTAACACTATTACAGCATCAGGTTTTACTTCTACCATCAACTCATAGCTCTTAGAGATTACATTCGCCATGGTCTGGCCTATGTTTTCACCAACCACATTCAAGTAATAGTCAGGCTCACGCAAAACTAGATCTTTAAAAAACACTTCGTTTAAAGTATAATCATAGTTCTGCCCTGTATGAACAAGATAATGTTCAAAATACTTATCACACTTTTTAATAATGGCAGACATCTTTATTATTTCAGGCCGAGTACCTAAAATAGTCATTAATTTTAATTTTCCCATATAGTCAATCAATATAAAGGATAAATATCTTTATGGTTATCAACCCACTCTTTCATCTCTATAATCATCTGTTCGTAAGAAGGTACCTCAAAATCAAAATCAGTACGCTTATTGAGTAAAGTCTTATCTAAAACCAATTTTTCAGACTTCGCTATCTGAATCTCGTTGTTTCTAAAGTACTTATTAAAGAGACATAGCAAGTCATATTTATTAATACTCTCGTTATTTACCAAATTATATAATCCGGTAAGGTTTGTTTGTAGAGCACGTTCCATTGCCTTTGCAAGGGTTAAAGTAGTAACCCCTGTCCATATAGCTTTTGTAAAGCCATTTATTGGAGTATGTTGTTTCATAAACCAATGAAAAAGACCTATTCCATGTTCACTAATATCCGGGCCAATAATAGAATTTCTAAAGGTAAGGTTTTTATCATCCACAATCTCACCCAATGCCTTTGTCCTATCATAATATGAACATCCATCAGTTATGGAACACTCATCATAAGGTCCTGTATTACCAGCAAATACACAATCCGTACTCATCTGAATAAAGCGTGTCGGAGTATCTTTCAGCCAAGCTACAATTTGATGAGGAAGATAACTATTAATATAAACAGCCTTTTCAGGAGCCGAATCAGCAAATTGATTCAACAAACCAATACAATTAATTATGGCATCGTAATTACCTGTAGTTACTACATTTCTCAAACATTCTATATCAAACGCATCTCCCCCTATCCACGTACAAAAAGGAAATCGTTTGCGAGAGAACGCATACACCTCATGCCCCCGCTCTTTAAAATAAAGCGCAATAGTATGGCCAGCCATACCGGAAGCGCCCAAGACTAATAATTTCATACAGGTAATTATTACTCAGAACGTATTTCCTTAGTTTTCACTCTTGCTTGTAAACCGAGATCTTCACGAATAAAATTAAGTTTATGCAACATTTCCTTCATGCCCTCCACATCGAGACGGGTGGTGTTATGGCTGTGATACTCCTCTACCTGCTCAACCTTATGCGAACCCTCAGTAAAGAACTTGTCATAGTTCAAGTCTCGGTTATCACATGGAATACGGTAATAGTTACCCATATCAACAGCCTTAGCCATCTCCTCACGAGTGACAAGAGTCTCATAAAGTTTCTCACCATGGCGTGTGCCAATTACCTTAACCTCAGTCTCACCATATCTCGAATCAATCTTAGCGTAAATCTCCTTCAACGCTCTGGCTAAAGTTTCCAATGTAGCCGCAGGAGCCTTCTGGACAAACAAATCCCCATTCTCACCATGAGTAAAGGCATAAACCACCAAATCAACAGCATCATCCAAAGTCATCATGAAGCGAGTCATATTAGGATCCGTTATAGTAATCGGTTTACCATTTATCATCTGCTCAACCCACAAAGGGATGACAGAACCACGAGATGCCATTACGTTACCATAGCGGGTACAGCAAATAGTAGTCTTTGCGTTCTGTCCCAAAGCACGCCCCTGCGCGATAGCTACTTTCTCCATCATTGACTTTGAGATACCCATAGCGTTGATAGGATAAGCCGCCTTATCCGTAGAAAGCACCACGACATTCTTCACACCATGAGCGATAGCGGAAAGCAACACGTTATTTGTACCCTCCACGTTCGTACGCACAGCCTCCATAGGGAAGAATTCACAACTAGGAACCTGCTTAAGGGCAGCAGCAGAGAATGCATAATCCACACCAATCATAGCAAAATCCACCGCCTCACGCTGACGCACATTGCCAATATAAAACTTCACCTTATGAGCCACATCCGGACGCTGAGCCTGAAGAAAATGGCGCATATCATCCTGTTTCTTCTCATCTCGTGAAAGAATACGGATCTCTTTTATATCGCTATCCAAAAAGCGACGAAGCACGGCGTTACCAAACGAACCCGTGCCTCCTGTTATCAATAAGACCTTGTCTTTAAATACGCTCATATTTTAATGCTTTAATTTTTTAGTTATGTCTATAGATATGTCCCTCAATTATATTGTCCGCTAATTCAAAAAAATCGGGCCAAGAACTATTATGGTTGGGTAGAGGATTAATCGATTTATTGTTTTTACATATATCAACCATAAGGTCTGCCCATTTTTCATAATCATTGTGAGACGCACACCTTACCCCCTCGTAACCATCCAAAACTTCTTTTACATAATCTAAATCTGAGGCTATAATAGGGAGTCCAAATCTCGCTGCTTCCAAAAGAGGCAAACCTAATGATTCAATAGAACTGGGAAAAAGTAGACCTTTACTTGATTTATAGTATTCTAACAACTTTTCATGTGGCATTACGCCTTCGAAAATAAATTGTTCAGTTAAGTCTAACTTCTTTATCATCTTAGATAATAAAGGCATATCCGATTCTTTTATTGTAAAATAAATACGCAATTTAGACGCTAAATCCATGTCTTTTTTCTTAATTATTTTAACAGCTTTCACTATAGTAGCGTGTTGCTTGTATGCAACAGGAACAGCAGGATAAATAAAATGACATTCATCTACGCTATAATTCCGTTGTCTTATTCGGTTGATATCCAAATTATCCAAATCAGGAAACATAACATGAATCTTGTCAGAAGGCCAGTTATAGTAGTTTGAAAAAGCTTTTTTTATAAAAGGTATCTGGACGACAACATGGGTGTTAGGCGAAAGGGTACTCTTGACAAAAAACGGATAAACATGTTTGTATAGAAACATTGTTATTTCGTCTCGTTTTAATGGATTCCATTTGTTTGGGTAAAAGGATAAAGATGTATGGTAATATATTATTTGGGGTATTATTGTTTTAATTCCTGTGTTTTGGAGTGAAATTATGAGACTGGGATTTATGTTTCTTTCTTTGAAAAATAATCGCCAGCCTTTATGGTTCATATAGATTCGTCTTTTCCAAGAATGATCCTGCTCATGGATGTAGGTTACACCTTGAATAATTGGCTGAACCATGTTAGGATCAACAATGATATAATATTTATAGCCATTCATGTGTCGTTGTAGATGTTCTATAAATTGTTTATATATCATGTAACCGCCACTAGTCCTAGTAGCATAGGACAAAACCACTATCTCTTTCATACGTAAACTCATAAGTTATCAATTTCAATTTTCTTTATTAATGCGTATCAGTAGTTCACTTTCTGATTCGCATTATTATCAAAAAAATCAAATTGTACCATTATCGACTCTTATATTCTCACCAGAAATACTTTCCGCCTTGTCTGAAAGTAAAAAAGCGACAGTCTCCGCAACAGAACGAATCGATGTCGGAGCCTTCATTGAAGTGCGTTTATAAATACGGTCTTTTTGTTCATTGTCAAGTGTAGCACTCATAGCTGTTTCCATAAATCCCGGCACAATTACATTCGAACGTATGCCCAGTCCGCCCCATTCCCGACAAGTATCTTTTGAGAATGCTTCCAAAGCACCCTTACTGGAGGCATACATGGCAAGTCCCTTATAGCCGGTATGAGCGCTGATGGAAGATATGTGTACGATACTACCTCGCGTATGATGAAGAAGCATATTACGAATAGCGTATTTGGTCATCATCATTGGCGTAAATACATTTACTTCATACATCGCTTTTAGTTTTTCAAGATTCAAATTGGTTACAATGTCATCGTAAGCAATGGCAGCGTTGTTTACAAGACCATGCAGTTGTACCTTGTTGGAAACAAAATCCTTAAAGATACTCTTACGCACACCATCCGCATCAGACAAATCAATGCTTTTAAAAAACAACTTACCTGTATATTCTTGTTCCAGCGCTCTAAATTCTTCCGTGTGGCTGCGTGCCACTCCATAAACGATATTGCCCTGTTCCAAAAGCACACGACATATTTCAATGCCCACGCCACGTGAGCAACCTGTTATTAAATAATTCATGAACGTTTCAATTTCCCGGTTCTTGTTAATGAAAAGGATTCTACAAACTTTATCTTACGAGGAATTTTAAAATCTTGTAGATGCTCCTTCAATATCTTTCTTATATCTACTTCTTTCAGTTCTGCGCCTTCTTCCAACAGTACTTCCGCACAAAGGACATTTCCTAAAATGGCATTAGGCTTTCCAAAGACAAGAGCCTGTCTCACTCCATTTATGGCAAGAATGGCATTTTCCGTTTCTCCCGGATTTACCTTATATCCGCCAACGTTAATAAGTTCGTTTTTACGGCTGCTAAAGCGGAATAAACCATTCGCCTCATCCACCCACTCAATAATATCGCCGGAATGGTAGTAATCTCCATCAAACTCAAAACTATCAGACTGGCCGAGCAAAGATCTATGAATCATCAGTTCATTATCTTCAACCTCAAATTTATCCTTGATCGCAGGCGGTATCTGGAAACAATCACCCTTAGCGGCAAACAGCGAACCAGCCTCTGTAGATGCATACACATTATTAATTTTTGCGTTTGGAAATATCCTACCAATGGCATCATACAAATGCCGGTCAGACTTTTCACCCCCCAATGTGGCACGTTGTACGGAGGTGTAAGCCCTTCCAAACGGCAGAAGCAAACGATAGAACGTGGGAGTTGCCGAAAGATGCGTTATCTTGTTTTCCTCAATAGCAGCATATACATCCAAGCGTCCCGCATTAAACACATTCACTAAAGTATTCAAATTTTCAAAAGCTTGAAAAAAAACCTGTAATCCAGCCATATGCGTGGGGTTATAAGCATATCCCCAAACCTGATTTTGATATTTCTCTCCCTTACGCACCGAGCGTGTAAGGGAAGCAATGGTGTGAATAACTTTCTTAGGTTGCCCAGTCGTTCCAGATGTAAAGATTGTTATTTCTGACGGAGACGCTTCTATCGCATCGACCACATCTGAGATAGAATTGAAATGACAGCGATCCAAAGCAATGCTCTTGTTAATCTCATTCTCGTCTATTCCATCAATTTCGGAAGAACTCAAATCGCTATCAAGAAGAATTAGTGATTTTCCACAAGCTAACGCACGTATGAGATTACAAAAATAAGCAAATAAATCTGTACCCCTGAACAAAGGACAATAGGTCTGCTCAGCATTCAAGAGAGACAGCAATTCGTCATAGGAGTACTCTTTGCCCTTATCAATAAGAAAGACTCTCATTTATTGAAGTTTTTCGTAGATTTCACCTATCGTGTTTACCAAGCCGTCCTCAAAGATGTCGATATCAAACTCATCCTCAATCTTCACTGTCAACTCTGCCAGATCAAACGAGGTAAGATCAAGGTCATTGCGAAGATCATCAGTCACGTTGATGTTATCGATGGCAGGAAGCTCCTTTGTCGCACGAATCTCGTTGATTATATTCAATATTTTCTGTTCCATGTTTCGTCATCATTTATTTATTGGTTCATAAAAATGTGTTTCACTCATATTTGCTGTTACGCTCCCCCATGACAATCCGACCCCAAAGCCTGTCATCACGACCTTAGAGAGGTCATATCTCCCTTGGGGGCAGACATCAGAAAGGAGTAAGGGGATTGTTGATGGTCCCGTGTTTCCATAGTTCTCTACGTTTATGGGAACTAATTCCGCTCTGGCCTTGAGTTTCTTCCTAACGTAGTTTACCATAAACCTATTTGCCTGATGCAAGGCAAATAGTCCCACTTGTTCCCTCTCCCATCCGACCAGTTCCAGAAGCGCATTGACATTCTTGTGTACTTGGGTAATGGCAAAGTTGAATATTGCCATACCATCCATATAAAGGTCATTCTGAGTACGTCCGTTATTATCTTCGTCATATTTCAGCTCTGAAGTTTCGGCTGTGATTGGCTGACGAAAACCACCGGCAGGAACTATGAGACGATCTGCGCCGCTTCCGTCTGACTGGATATGAAATCCCATCGGCTCAGTTCCTTTACAAACAAGAGAAGCCGTACCACAATCTCCAAATACCATACGTAAAGATTTATCCTGTGAATTAATCATGCGTGAAGTTGTATCTCCTGCCAGTACCAATACATTATTGCATATTCCACAGTTAATCCATGTCGCCGCAAGGAACAATCCGTAAATGTATCCGGAACAACCGTAGTGTACATCTATGCAAATAGTATCTTTGGATAGCCCCAAGCGGTCTTGAAGACTGATGGATGTGGCTGGAAGGATATAGTCACATGTCTGAGAAACAAACACAAGTCCGTCAATGGTTGATTTATCTATATTCTCCTTCTCAATTAAATGCTCCGCAGCTTTTTGGCACATATCGGCACTGGTCATCTCCTCGTCTGCCACTCGCACACGCTCGACTCCAGTCGCTTTTATTATATTCCGCACCTCACTTTCACCATATAAGCTATTGAATGATATCATCTCAATAGCATTGATGGGCAGCCATGAAGCTATCGCCTTTATCTGTATATGGGGTATTATCGTTTTCATCGTCAACTATTGTAATGTAAATCCTCCGTCTATGACAATATCCGAACCTGTCACAAAGCTCGATGCGTCAGAAAGCAAATAGATAATGCCATGAGCCACTTCCTTTGGGTCTCCAAAACGCTTCATCGGATAACGCTGAGTTTCAACAGCAAGTTGTTCTTTTGAAATAATTCCGGCATCTAATATGTGAGTATTAATCATGCCTGGACATACTTCATTCACTCGTATTCCTTTTGCAGCTAAATCCAAGGCAGCATTCATGACAAAACCTCGAACCGCACCTTTAGATGCTGAATAAAGTACATTCCCCCCCCCACACACACTAGTACCGGAAATCGAACAAGTAAAAACAATACTGCCACCTTTTCCAACTCTCTTTTTTTTCAATACTTTTTGCGTCAAAAGAATAGGCGCAATGGTATTGACTTCCAATACCTTTTCTAACTTCTCACGCTTTATAAATTGTGTCGGACAAGTCTCGGTTATACCAGCATTATTCACAAGACCTTGAATATCAGGAAGCTGATCAACAAGATAATCCAATTGTTCACTATCTGAAAGATCCGCTATGATCATAGCATGGCCAGTCCCCTCAAGCATATTAAGCGTTCGCTTCAAACGTTCTTCATTACGTGCAGTTATCACAACCTTTGCGCCCATCTTAGAACATTCAATAGCAGTTGCCATGCCAATACCTGAGTTAGCACCTGTTATGAGAATGGTTTTACCTTCTATTGAGAATGGATTATAATTCATTACAGCTTATTTTTAACCAAATCAAATAACTCTTGAATGGTATTAGCTCGGCGCATTTCATCGGCCTTTAAACTAATATCATATTCGTCATCGATCATTGCCATCAGGCTTAGAGCAACAAGTGATGACCACTCGTCCAATTCGCGAAATTTTGTATCAGGCTTGATCTCGCTTATATCCGTCTCATCAAATAGTTCCGCGAAACGCTCAATAAATTCTTTCAGTTCCATATTTCCAAATTTTAAAGTTGTTCTGTTTTATAATCAAGCTATTAATAATAAATTATTTAAAATCCATATCCGAATCGGCCGAGGTATGAAAGACCATATATTCCCGTTGAGTAGCTGGCTTAAAACGGGTTACGATGTCCGCTCCACCTTTCTTCTCCCAAAAAGCATTCCGCTTTAGCAGCTTGGAAAAAACAGGTATGGAGGAACGTATGTAGATCCCTGCGAAACCCATCTGCCGAGACAAGGAAAGGGAAGCTTTTATGATAGCTTTTTGCCCTTCTTCATCACCGATAGCGAACCGATAATCCACGACATAAAGTAGTGGAATCCCCTTAAAGGAATCGTATTGCCTGCAAGCGAAATAGATATCATAACCGGATCCTGCCTCTTCCTTCAACCGGAGGGCATACACCTGATATTTGTCTTTTAACGTGAAAAAGCGCCAATCCATAAAACCTGCCGAACGATCAAACTCAATTAGTCCGTCATTCCAATATCCTCCCTGCGGAAATCTCAGGTCACCGGCTTTTTCCAGCCGGCGAAACTTCCCCCAACGTGTCTTTATTTCTGGTGGATATGAGGAATCCCCAACGAAAGGCTTCCGTGCCGAAGGGAAAAAGGGCGCAAGAATATATCGGGGCACATATCGATTAAACCGAATAAATGCCACAGACTTAGCGATAAACTTGGAACGCATCCGTCTTTGAAGTTCAATCGATATCTGAGACAATCCGGCTCCAAAAATATTCTTGATCGAGAATAACTCTCCACAAATAAGAGTCCCTGCATCTGTCTGGCGATAGTCGTCCAAAACCTTCGTGTCATACGACCAAACGATATCTTGTTCTTCGCTACCGATCCGAGCCTTCGTTCGCAAAAACATATTTGCCCCGATGATCTCTTGCCCCTTATAAATCAACAACGACATCTCCTCTCCTCCAGACGGCATATACGATAAAGTAAAATCAACAAACGAATCCAAGTCCTTGCGAGAAGGATAGGCCTTCGCTATATAACTTACCAAAGCCTTTTTGTCTGAAGAAGTATATCTCTTGCTATAAATCTCCTTATTATCCATCAATCAATATCTATGTAGCGTATTATAATGCAGTTTCTGATAATGGGACGCAAGTATATCCATCCCTCCATGAAGAGCTAATCGGGCTTGAATGGGAGACAACGATTGGAAAAAGGATCTATGCTTCATCGCTTTGTCCATGTCATATACCCCCGGTACAGAAATATAAAGTTTCTGATAACCCGCTTTCAGTGATTCTGAAATAACTCGGTCAGAATAGTATCCTAACGGATAGCAGACGCTATCGACCGGCTTTCCCAAGAGATGCTCAAAATAGGCCTTTGAGGTACGCAAGTCGTCTTGAAGCTCCTCATCGGTTAGCGCGCTCATGTTTTTGTGACGAACGCCATGCGACTGGATATTGAAACCCGCCTCATGCAATCGCACGATCTCGGACTCTGACAGATAACCCTCTTTCCCAATCAAGGTAGTGGGAATAAAGACCGTGGGATAAACATGCTGGGAAACCAACCAATCCGCACAATCCTGCAGTCCGCGAAAGCCATCGTCGAAAGCGATTTGTATCTCCCCTTTAGGCCTCTTAATGTCTCGGACAATCTCAAAACCCGCCTTCCGTATAACCCCCACATGCCGCTTAAACAAGTCAAGAGAGGTCGACATATCTGTATACGACACACTGCCATGAATGTCGTGATAATAGATCACCCTGCTGCTTCTCTTCTGACCCAAGAAGCTACCCACCGAGAAGATTCCGGTCCTAACTAGTTCTTTAATATTCATTATTATAAAAAAATAAGGTTCACCAACTATTTAATCGATCACCTCTCAAACGAGCTTTTCTCTGGAAGGAGCGATTCGAAAGCTCTAATTAATGAGAGCTTAGCTTTTTCAAAATCGACTGTCGAATCCGAATCGTTCAAGCAAATCACTCGTTTACGCTGGTTGCGTATTAAATCTGATATATAGTCCAAATTGTCGTTTAGTATCGCAACATATTCTGAGTCCTTCCAAACATTATAAGGAGAGAACTCTCCGGAGCAAAGCCTCCAATACCGCATGAGATATTGATTTACGTTCGTGATGTCACGAAACCGAGATGCGGAGGTCTCTCGCAACAACTCCGGCTCCAACTCCCAAACTCGCTCGAAGGTGGACTTCAAGTAGGCGTTGGGCATGTGAGGATCGACAAAGCCTGTATGCAAGCTCCAAGGCCATAAAGCCAATGTTCGATACCATTGGCTGGCATACCTCACGTTCAGCCATTTCCCCAGATGTCTCTTAAGCAAGTCCCTCTTGGAAAAATACTTATTGATCACTATCAAATCATTACAAATGATATGATCTATTCCACTATTATTAGGCTGCATTGTGTTTAGGGCTGCGATGTCACAGGGTAACCCGTCACGGAAGAACCGCTCTTCCACGACATGATCGATCAAAAACGTATCATCATTAAAATAGATGAAATGATCGGATAATCCCTTGATCCGGTGAATATTCATCTCTATGGGATTACAATTGAATGTAGGAAGATATTCCGCCGGAATGAAATCCGCATGTTTGACAAAATGTAGCTTGGGTGCTTCCAAGTTCAACCATTCCGGGACATGTCCGCAGGTGACAAAATGAACCTTCCCGACCCATGGCGCATATTTCTCGATACCCCGGAACAAGAACCTTAGATTATTCCAATCCCGGAAGCGGACCTCTCTCTTATCACCCTTCACGCAAGGAGCATATCTCACATACTCCGCCTGCCAGACAGGATCATTCCCGTCTACCCATAGTAAAACTATGTCTATCATTCTATTAAATAATTATCATCTATTAATCAAATATCGTAGTGTAAGGAGAAATGCCCAATCCACTGCCTAAGTAAACCTGACTATCCGTAATAGTCTTCTCATATAAGATCAAATAGATTAGGAAAAAAAGGAGCAAGATTAACTTCTGATACTTCGGAGCCAAAGTCTTACATACCGGATCTACCAAAAATGCGGGAACAAAAGCAAAGCATCCCATCAAACGGCCAAAAATGTGAATTTTTGCAGCCAACAAATAGCTTCCGATATATAACATATCCAATATGGCAAAAAATGCCACATGACTATATCCAGCAGATATTTTACGATTTAACAAAAGGAATAAAAAAGGAATTATCAAATTAGCGATGATCCCCAACCCGGTTCCAACATTAGCCTCTCTATTATAACTATTCTCAGCATATACTCCATACGTAGAATCCAGAAATATCGGGTGTGAGAACAAACGATCGATCAACCCTGTTCCGGACACGGCCAATAACATCACGCCAAAAAATAAATAGGTCTTGGTAGTAGATAGTCTAATATTTTTCATAAATAAAAGAGGAAAATAAAGAACCGATGAAAAGTGAATCAAAAATGCGAGGATCGCACACAGCGTATACTTTAATCTACCTCTTTCCTTATATAAAGCAAACAGGCCACAGGTTATTAACGAGACCGCAATCGCTTGCCGACTGGTACTCATACAACTTGGGAACAATAGGAAAAAGTAAAAGACAATAAACGGATAAAACTTCCTTTTGGGAACATAATAGCAAATCGGTGCGAAAGCCAAAATAGCCAAAACAGCTATAAACATTTGATGGCTAAACCCAAATGTACTCATCAATTTCCCCAACAACTGAAAAACTATTTCATGCTCATCACTATTCGTCCTATACCAATCATATAGTCCTACATAAGCCCAATAATCAGTACCTATCCCTTTACGGATAGAGGCCGGTATCACGATGGATAAAAATACGATCGTCCTATAAAAGTACTCAGCGTGTCGGGTGGATGATATCTTCACGAGATACCCAAACCACAATACAAACAAAAGTATCGTATTATATACTATATAAGTAAATAACATGATGATTATTTTTTAGAATCCCACAAGCGATTTACAAATAAATCTCAAGACATACATAATCCGGGCAAGGCAAAAGGATAGATCCGCCTATCTTATCTCAACCATTTTTTCAACCATTGAGTAAATCCGGACAAGGAGGCCTCTATCTCAAAGCGGGAGTGATAATGGCTAATATTCATACGCGACAGCGAGTACTCGGAAGCCTCAGCGTTATATTCATTCATCACGGCAAAAGCGAAAGCGGATTGTGCGCATTCTTTGATGACACGAGGGGTCACGTCCCGCTTATGGCCGTAGGGATAAGCATATAAGTCTGTGTTATACAAATGCCCTACCCGCTCGGAACAGGCCTTAAAGTCCAATCGCAACTCCCGTTCATTAAGCATCGATAATATATCATGGCGCACGGAATGCCCTCCGATCTTATGTCCTTTCTGTTTCAACACCAAAAGCTCCTCCTCGGTCAGACCCTTAAAGCGAAGGTCAAAATAAGCGGGATCGATCGGTAGCGCTTCGTAAGGATAAGTCACGCCCAACATCTCAATAATAGAATCTTTATCGTATTTCTCATACAACATATCAATCAAAGAAGAGAACGTCAGCTGCCTGCTTAACGAATCTCCGATCCGTACCTTTCGGTTCGCAATCATATACTCTCCTTCGGGCACGTAAGCGAACCACGCCATAATCCGATCAATCCACAAAGGCATGGAAGAACCGACATTTGAGATAGGCATAAAAAAATAGGCGTTATTAGTTCTTTTCGCCAATACCTCATCCGCTATTAATGCTGCCCGATAACCATCATCGAAAGTGATGATGACAGAACCGGACCGCCCCAGCTCGGTAGTCACCTCAAAACGCTTATTGACTATTGACATCATCCAATCAAACCGTGAACGAGACGTACAAACAATCGCTTGCTCAAAACTATTATTCATATATTCATCTGGTATAATATGATGGAAAACAAGGATACGCTGCTTCTTCCGGTTTATCCGGTAAAAGAGGGAGAGGATGCCGAGATAATAACACAATCCATAAATAAAAGGCCGCAATTTCCTATTCAGCATTATATCTTAATTTTTTAATTTATTAAATAGGTTTACAAATAAGTGTTTGACGGATAAAACGAATGTATAAACGAAAGGTTTCCAATCATCTTTATAAAAGATATTGAGCTGCATATACTTATAGGTAAACAATTGGCATATATCCTTAAATAATGCCCCATAACGATGATCCGAGAAGCGAGCAGATAATGTGGATCGTAAATCCATATATTTTACATTTCGAATCGTTAATTCATATTTAGCCGCATCTAATATACCTACAGTATCCTCATAGGCGATTAAGGATAGAGGCAAGCCAACATCAGAAATAGCAACTATAGCCTCTGTGCGTATATTCATTTCTATAAAATAGTATTTGCCATTAAAATATTTAAACTCAAGACCTCCAATTCCTTCATAATCAATTCTAGACAAGAAATCCCGGCAAATCCTCATTAACTCTGGATTTTCTTGAGTCTCTCCTATAGCCATAATCCCGTTACCCGGAGGAGACTGAAGTGTCTTTACTCCCATTACATCTAATACTTTTCCAAAATGAGACCTCACAAACAAATAGAACCATACAGAATTATCGCTTCCTTGTATGTATTCTTGGCACAAGAAATGATGGCCATTCTCTACAAATAAATTAGTATACGACCTAAAATCATCCCGCTCACATATCTTTGTTTTAAATCCCAATTTATCTTCACTTCTAGTAGAGACTGGTTTTATAATAACAGGAAAGCCAAACTCCCGCTCTATAAAATCCATATCAACGGCATTATTAACAAGCTTACTTTTAGGAACACTCAACCCATGCTCAGACGCATCAACCTCGGCTAAACCTTTCGATGTATATGTGTCAATAATTTCTACAGAAGGGAATGTCAATAAAAAAAGCCCTTCATACCGATTCCTAAAGGCATTCACATAGATACAAGAGATATCAGTCGTCGAGATCAGAACCGGTCTTTGTTCAAATCCCATCTGAGCATACCATGCCTCCATCTCTCTCAATAACATAGAAGGAGACTCAATTCCATCAAATGCGAATACTTTGGTAATATACTTACTCTTATTAAAAACGGGCTGTAGAGATGAGCTATTCAAGCAAACCACATACGTATCAACCCCATAGGCCCTCCGTATATTCCTGCATGCAGAAATCACACTTCCAATAGCTCCTCCCGCAAAGATAACTACTTCCGGATATATCATTATTTTCTTATTATATTAACCAAACTATCCAATACCTCTTTTACAAAACCCTTATTCAACAATACGAACAAAGCGAAAAAGAGAGAGAATGACAAGAGCCTCAAGGACCATGCATCCAAAAACAGGATTCCTATGATGGCCCCCAACAGGAACGCTATTTGAGATAAATAATCGTATTTGCCCTCTAGATAGACGTATTTATCTGACTTTATAATCCTCAAATACAAGATGACAAAATGTGCGATCAACAAGGAGACGGTAGCCCCCATGATCCCATATAAAGGTATCAGCAAGAAATTCATTCCAAAACACAGCAAACCACCCCAAAGGCTCGTAGTAAGAAAATAGCGTGTATTTTTGGTTGCCATAAACATCGTCCCCATCAGCGTGGAGAAGGAGGAGAAAACCGCAGCAAGTCCCAGAAAGGGGATATATCGCCAAGCGTCGAGATAGGCCTCGTCCGCAAAGAAGCGGATCAACCAATAGCTCGACAGGCTAAGGACGAACTCCACCAATAGCAACAAGACAAAACACAGTCTCATGATACGATTATAAAATATACGGAACCCGGGCTTCTCAAACTCTTCCAGTACGGAAATCTGCCACGAAAGGAAAAAGGTATTGAACACCATGGTTATAATCGAGGGAAAACGATTGGAAACGGCGAAGATCCCGACCAAGTCTGTCGAATGGTAATACTCTAGGAACAACCGATTGGATGTGCCTAATATCCACCAAAGCGTGGCATTCGGTATCATGGGGATTGAATAGGATAACATCTCTTTCATCGCAGATACGGAGACCGAGGAATAAGACAAATAACGATCTATTCGTATGGAAAAGAGCGTATAGGAAATTGAAGCGGAAAAACCGATTAATTGGGAGATCAGATAACCGTCTACCCCCCATTTGGGAACCAACAATAACGAAGAGAGGGCTATGACAAACGTCAGAATGACTCCTGACATCACAAATACAGACATCCGATCTACACTTCTTGAGAATTGCTGAAGATACAATTGCAAGAAACTAAAGATCAGCAAGGCGTAGATATACCCAGCATAGCAGCCAAATACCCCCCATCGCACTCCCATAGCCCATTTAAGCAAGCCATAATAGAGCACCCCAAATAAGACAAGGGAGAGCGAGACGACCACCAATCCGGAAGAGAAGAACATCCGTTGCTCCTCACGGCTCTTTCCTTGTGGAAACCGGAAAATGGCATCAGTCACACACAAGGTCACTATCCCCATGATCAAGGAGACATAGGTACTCACCAAATCGACATCCCCGTAACTCTCCACAGAAAGCCATGCCGTATAAAAAGGAAGCATTAAGATAGCCAATAGCTTACTACCTATTGAACCCACAAATACCAATAAACTATTTTTCCCTAACCGCTTGTATTTATTCATTCGGAAAAGATGTCTTTCTACCAATATTCCTCTAAAATTGTTAGGCAGCCTTAACGGGCATCTTGAGAGTAATCTCTTCCCAAAAGAAGCAGACTGATTTTACCCCTTCCCATTAAAATTATTAAGTAATTAACCCATAGACAAATAACAACGACCAACAACATCAGGAGAGGACCGATCAGCATATCAAATAGCACGAGGGTATCCGCACCGAAAGAAACCCACCTCACGAGTAACGTCTCCAGAAGCAATGATTGAATAACATACACTCCTAACGTGTATTGCCCCCACTTAGCTAAAGAAAGGGAATAGGTATCGTGCACATCAGCGAACAACCAATAAAAAAGGGTGATAAAAAACATCGAGCCCGACAATCCGATAAAAAGCTGAAAATACCTCTTGAAAACCACCTCCAATAAAAAGAGCGCATTCTCCGTCAGCGACAACGTTCCTGAGAAAAGGGCTTCGCGAATTCCTTGATTCCTTACCCAAAAATCAGGCGTGAAAGCAACATACAACGATGATGCCACAAAAAGTAAACCCGATATGGTCAGCACCCACCCCTTGAATCTCATGATCTCGGACAAATAGCTAAAGACACCGATACCGAAAAGGAAACAAGGATACATGATAAACACATTCCAAACCAATGTCACTTGACTCAGCAAAAGAGAGAAGGTGACCCATAGGACTCGTTTTCCTTGCGGCTTAAATGCCACGAAACCTAAGAGCCCGCATACAAAAACACTCTTCAAGAACCATAAGGTATTGACAGCGAACGATCTGATCCCATGGATATGTATGTCTCTATCCAAAAAGGCCAATACAATGTAGATAATCAAGCTCCATGAGAGACAGGGCAAAAGCACTTGCCGACCCCGCTTCACCAAGAAATCCTTGAAAGAACCCTGATACGCCCTCCTAGCAAACAAACCTGACAAAGCCATGAACAAGGGCATATGAAACGAGCTTATCCACAAAAACATCGGATTATGTGTGACATCTACCTCCAATAGATGCTGCATACAATGGCCGTACACCACCAATAAGATAGCAAATAACTTAAGCAAGTCCCAAGCCACTACACGTGTCGGGCGGATGGATGAATTCACTAACTCCATAAGCAATAAAAATGTAAGCACTCAAGATAGCTGTCCGGGCACATGAGATCCAGCTTCAACAGAGTAAATCGAGTGTCTAAATTTAAAATGAGTTTAAGCTATATTTATAAAGATAGATTACTGAGATAAAATAGCCTACCCCTTTTTATCTCCTCCTTCCCCCAGCACATACTTCCTTATCCCATACCGAATGCTCGGTACATTCGCCCCATTCACGAACGTGAGGTGAGGCAAGAGGGCGCTGATGAAGGCACGGCTTTTGACCAGCTTGAGGGGAGACGAGTAGTCGGCTAGGATCTCGTTGTAAAGGTCCGTCAATACCGTCTGGCAAAGGGTGATCGTGTCCGGGCAGACGCATAGGCGGGCCTCGTAGACAAGACGGGTCGCCTCGTCCGGGATGAACAAGGCCAACGAGGAGGGTTCAGCCGTCACCGGAGGGGCAGGAGAGTTTATCGGAGGAGACGGAGACTCATGAAGTCCCGATTCTGCGGGCGTAATCCAGCGTTCCGTCCGTGTCACCGTCCCGTCACCCCAATGGATGTTCTGGATAGCGATGGTGGCATTGGGCAGGATCTGCACGTTACCTCCATTGACCGTAAAGGCAGAACGTGCCTGTTCCGCCCGCTCTTGATTTTCTGTCATATTCGTTTTTAATTTAAGTGTTAACAATAATCGCCCCTTTCACGGGGGTATATTTTATTTCTATCCTCATTTCATCCACCGTACGTCCGTTTCCATACCCGTCCCGTCCATCGCTATTCCGGGAATGGACAGGAACGCGTTCCTTTACCGGCGGTAACCGAATAATCAATTTATTTTATCCGATCATGAAAGAGTCTATCTTTTCCTTTTTCAACGCCCCCATCACCAATCAAGTACCGAACGGGGTCGTCTGTGTCAGTCAATTACACGCCTATATCACCACCAGCGAGTGGCTGCGTGAGCGTACCGATCAGGTACGTGCCGCATCGAGCGACGAGAAACGGTTCAGGCGGCTGAAACAGAGTTTGCTACCCTATGTCACGCCCGCCGGTATCTTCTCCTACCGCAAGGAAGATCACTTGCTCGTGCCGTCGGGCGAGTTCGTTATCGACATCGATCATCTCTCCTCATCCGAAGAGGCGATCCGTTGGAGGGACACGCTGTTCGCCGATGAGCGGCTACGCCCCGATCTCTCCTTCGTGAGTCCCAGTACCACGGGAATCAAGCTCCTCGTACCCTATCGCCTGTTGATCAAGAAAACCGTAGAAGAGTCTTTCGACGAGGCGGTACGATTCGCTTGGGAATACCTTGAGGGAAAATACGGGCTGAAAGCTGATGCCACGAACGCAGACCTCTCACGGGCTTGCTTCCTTTGCCACGATCCCTCAGCGAGGCTACGGGAGAATTGAAAATTGAGAACTGAAAATTGAAAATTATATATCATCATGAACCCATTATCAGATCTGGAGCGGCTCGTTGCCGCCATCGAGAAACAGGGGGCGAACATCGCTCCCACCTATCAAGAGTATATGCCGATCGCCTTCGCCATCGCCAACGATTGCGGAAAGGCCGGCCGGACATTCTTTCATCGTATCTGCCGAATGTCGGAGAAATATGTCTCCACCGAGGCGGATAAGCTATACGACCATGCCCTCAAAGGAGGCAATGGACGGAATGGCTTGGGATCCGTATTCCACTTGGCGGATCTGGCCGGCGTGAGGCTGGACAAAACCTTGGCTGAGGCCGGGAAACTTTCAAACTTTCAAACATTCACGCCTCCCTCACACACGCACACGTGTACGCACGAGGAACCGCCCGTGAAAAATGTCCCGCCCGCCTTTCCGGAGTATCCTTGGCCCGCTTTCCTCAAGCGGATAATCGGCCGGGGCGATACCCCCGCCCAACGGGATATCCTCCTGCTGGGCGCTATCACCGTGTTGGGAGCGACACTCAACAAATCGCTCCGAATATCGTACGGGCGAAAATTCTATTACCCTTGCCTGCAAACGTTCATCGTCGCCCCTCCCGCCTCGGGAAAGGGAGCCCTCGCTTGGACACGCCGGCTTGCTGAGCCGATACACGAGGCGATGATGGCGGACTACCGGCAGAGGCATAAAGCTTACCGGGAGGAGAAGAGCCGTTGGGACTCGCTGGGCAAGAAAAAATCCGATACGCCGGAGCCCGAGATGCCTCCCCTCAAGATGTTCCTTATTGCCGGTAACAATTCCGGCACCGGCGTGCTGGAGAACCTCATCGAGGCCGACGGCATAGGGCTGATCTGCGAGACCGAGGCCGATACCGTAAGCACGGCCATCGGCACCGAGCACGGGCATTGGAGCGATACCTTGCGTAAATGCCACGACCACGAGCGGCTGGCTTTCAACCGACGCACGAACCGGGAATACCGGGAGTGCCCGGCCTCTTACCTCAGTGTCTTGTTAAGCGGCACTCCAGCACAGGTACGGCCACTTATTCCCTCGGCCGAGAACGGGCTGTTCTCACGCCAATTGTTCTACCGGATGCCACCCATCGACGAGTGGGCGGATCAGTTCAAGCAGGGCGACGAGGACATGGATAGCCTTTTCTCCGATTGGGGGAGACAGTGGAAGAAACTCGTGGACTACCTACATGAGAGGGTCAATGTCATACAATTCCATCTCTCCGACACGCAAAAGGAGCGATTCAACAGCTGCTTCGCACGCATATTCGGGCACGCCGGTCTTTCCTACGGTTATCCGATGCGAAGCTCCGTGGCCCGTATCGCCATCAATATCTGCCGGATCGCTTCCGTGGTGGCCTTCCTGCGATCGGTGGAGAGTCTCCTCATCCCACAAGCCATTCTCGATTCTCAATTTTCAATTCTCAATTGTCCCGGTCTCTCGCCTGCCCCCGAGATCCCGGAGGAGAACGTACGAGACGGTATCGTTCCTTCCCTAGAGTTACGTATCGATGATGACGATTTTAAGGCTGTCCTCTCGCTCGTGGAGCCGCTCTACCGTCATTCGGCGGGCATACTCTCCCTGCTTCCGTCTGACGAGGTGCCACGCTCTCGCACGCCCACGCCCCAAGAGGCCCTCTTCGCGGCCCTTCCACTCTCTTTCAACCGACAACAGGCCTTGGAGGAAGCAGAGAGGAACAACATCCCCACCGCCACCCTAGATACCTGTCTCAAGCGAATGCAGGAACGAGGCACGCTGGAGAAGAACGGCCGGGGCGAGTACAGCTTCGGCGACCGTGTCACCCATAAGTAATCCCGGCCTCCCTCACACCCCTATATAACGTACCCCACGGGCGTGTGTGTGTGAGGGGGGGACGAATGTTTGAAAGTTTGAAAGTTTCATTCTCCCAAATCTATAAATCATAAATCAAATGTTCTTGCCATTAAGAAAGTCCGCACTAGCGGCATCCTATTTCCCGGAGCTGGCCTCCCATCAAGCTTGCAACCGCTTACGTCGTTGGATCATTCGATGCACGGAATTGCACGACAAGCTGCTGGAGACGGGCTACCGCCCCGAGCAACGTATATTCACGCCCCGACAGATCAGATTAATCATCCACTACCTAGGAGAACCGTAAATTAGTTGACAGTTGCGCACAGAGGTAAATAAAAACAGCCTACTGTCACTAGTCAACTGTCAACTTGGATGGGTATTCTAAGATCTTTACAATGCCCATCCAAGGCTTCTTATAATGCCTATTCAAAGGGGCTTACGATAGGCAGCGTAAGAAACCGGCGGTTATCACTGCGTCCCATGTTAATTAATCGTTATTCCCTACCCCGGGCATCAATCGGCATCACCGCCCCTTACGGCGGAACCTATCTTTGTAACATTGATCAGCAAGCA